>JACCEB011781331.1_pt1 | contig 38819 bp, 36 predicted proteins | sample 7454761 | NCBI WGS metagenome assembly JACCEB01 (sample SAMN15323454, study PRJNA562643) | freshwater metagenome | isolation source: river surface water | place: USA:Blue River Watershed | collected 2017-08-18
GGGATGAACAATCCTTCACCAACCACTTCATTGCATCCTTCGATGTTCTGGACATGCAAAGTTGTTGGTGTAACCTCGAACCTCCAACACTTGCGCAACTTCATGCCGCCGCGCGCAACATCCATCGATGGTCGATGCTTCCCCCAACACATCCAGGGATGAACAATCCTTCACCAACGACTTCATTGCATCCTTCGATGTTGTGGACATCCAAAGTTGTTGGTGTCACGTCGAACCTCCAAGACTTGCGCAACTTCATGCGCCGCGCGCAACATCCGTCGATGGTCGATGCTTCCCCAACACATCCAGGGATGAACAATCCTCCACCAACGACTTCGTTGCATCCTTCGATGTTTTGGACATCCAAAGTTGTTGGTGTCACCTCAAACCTCCAAGACTTGCGCAACTTCATGCCGCCGCGCAACGCTTTTTTTCGTGGAGTCATTGTCCGAGACATGTGACATATTTTGCCGTGTGACATATTTTGCAGTGTGACATATTTTGCCGTGTGACATATTTTGCCGTTCCAACAGTCGAGTAACAAATCCTTTGTCATCCATTGCGCACGGCGGAACAACTATGATTGTCACCCATGCCTGCCGCGCCGCGCCGCGCCGTTCAACGCGCGAACCGTGCAGTGATCGCGGGAGATTGTAATCCGTCATTATCTAAACACACTCCGCCGCATCTTGCCTACGCAACGATCACAGCGAACCACAAACAGCAAACACCACGAGGATGATACTTGCAGCAGCACCTGAACCCGACGCAGCCGCCGCCGAACACACACACCTAGTGTCCATCGTGCTCCCCCGCAGCAAAAGCCTCCCCACCACCATGGCGCAATTCACCCCCGACGAAAACTGGGTCGTCATCGAACTCGGCGTCGAAGCCCTCCTCCAAGCCCGCCGCCGACTCACTGGGCTGTCCAGTGAACAAACCAAGAAATTGCTGGAGGACGGCCTGGCGGATGTGCGGCGGCAGGCGGAGCAACAGCTGGCGCGGGAGCGGGCGGAACATGCGCGCGTGGTGGAGGAAGTACGACGCATCTACGAGGCGCAAGTCGGACAGTGGCAGAAGAAGTGCGAGCACGTCACCCACCAAGTGCGCGAGCTGGAGCAAGGAAACCGATTGTCCCTGCAGGAAGAAGTGCAGAAGGTGCAGGACAAGTACGAGTCCCTCTTCCGCGAGAAGGACAAACAAGTGGAGCGCGTCACCCAAAGTTTCGACCGCTGGGTCGTGCACCACCAGCAACACTCTCTGCAGAAAGCTTCGTCCTCCGCCAAGGGCAGCGTCGGCGAACGACAATTCGAAGAACTGGCGCAACAAACCTTCGTCGATTTCCCCGGCTTCCAACTCCTCGACAAACACACCCAGGGCGGCGAAGGCGACTTCCATCTACACTTCCAGGACTTCAACGTGCTCGTCGACGCCAAGAACTACACCAAGAAAGTCCCCGTCGAGCAGCGAGACAAAATCAAGCAAGACTTGCTGCGCAACGAACACATCTCCTTCGCCTGGCTCGTGTCCCTCAACACCGCCGTGGACAAATTCGACCGCGCACCCATCATGTTCGAGTGGATCAACAGTCGACAGTGCGTCGTGTACTGCAACCACCTCCTCAGCTTCCAAGACCCCACCAAACTACTGCGCATCATGTGGTTCACCTGCCGCGAACTCTTCCGCTTCGCCCTCGAACAATGCGACTCCCGCGCCGGCGGCGAGGAGGACGAGGAGGACGAGGAAGACGACGACATGGATGGAGATGGCCGAAGAAGGAAAAGACGCGCCGCAGCCGCCGCCGCAGCCGCCGAACAGCGAGAGATGATGCTCCAGCAGTGGAAGGACCGACATTTCCACACCATGGACAAGATCAAAACCATGCGCCAAACCATCCGCGAAATCAACACCTCGCTCAACAAAACCAAGAACTTGGTGCAAACCATGGACGACCAACTGCGACAGCTCCTGGAACAAGAAACACGCGAACTCGTCGAATCGCACGCCTCCGTGTTCGACCAATGGTGGAATGCCCGCGTGCGCATCACGCCCGATGGAATGGGTCCCGACGGAACAGCAGGAGACGAACCATCGTGGATGTCCTCCACCGACCTGTGGTTCGCCTTCCGACAAGAACATCGCGACATCTGCCGGGAGATGGATGTCACCGTCGACAAGTTTCGGCAATTCCTCAAAGCCAAAGTACCGCTCACCCATCTCCTCCTCAAATCCAAACAGGCCAACAGCGCATTCGACGTCAAAGGTGTGCAACTCATCCACCCCTCCTCCTCCAACACAGCCAACCACACTTCCGTTGCCGAGGAACCTGTCGCCAAACGAGCGCGCACCCACCCGGACAACAACAAAGACAACAAAAGAGACAGAGACAACAACAGAGACCAAGACAGAGACAAAGACAACGAAACCACCGCCAAACCTGCACCCCGCAAAAAGACCAAGCAACAAACCCTGCTCCACCTCTCCCCGCAACAACACACCGCACCAATGCAACTCACCCTCGTCACACCACCACCGCCGACACCACCATCCTCCACATCCTCCACATCCTCCACATCCACTCGTGTCTCATAATTTTACAAACAGCTTCACACGGTACGCATCATGATAGACGGCGGTGTTTGGGGATGGTTCGTGGAGCTGGATCCGGAGGACAGCTGGAACGGAAACAATGGCAGTAGCAGCACTGTCGCCGCCGCCGCGGCCGCAGAAGTGGAAGAAGGGTTCACCTGTTCCGGAACAAGTCCCGCCGAGATGATGCGCATGCTGGCGGAAGAAGCCTCTTCGGTCCCGCACGAGTGGCTGAAAGCGGGAACATGTACACAATACGACTACATCGACGATGACGACAAGGGTCACGTGCGCCGCTTCGCACTGTGGCGCTCCCGCTATGAGCGCAGTTGGAAAGGATTCGATCTGGGGTGCAAGAAACGCGGCGACGGCGTGCGCTGGACCTTGCCCCACTTTCCCCCGCCGTGCACCGTCCCCCCACATGCCGCGCAATGGAATCCTGTCTCCGCCACCAAACTGTGTTTCGGAGTCATCGCTACCGGATGCATCCTCGGCACCTTCCTCCTCGTGCAATACATCAGCGTGCATCTTTTAGCACGAAGTTCATGACCACCTCACTCTCCGCCCCCCCCTTCTGTGCATATATTGTTTGCGCGTGTATTCGTTGTCTGTGCGTGTATTGTTTGCGCGTGTATTCGTTGTCTGTGCGTGTATTGTTTGCGCGTGTTAATCCTCATAAAATCCACCGTTCCAGCAAATTCGCTGTTTTTCTTTTCTTCTCTTCTCCTGGTGTCTCAACACACCATCACGTCTTTTTTTGTTACCCATCCTTTTTACTCTGTTCAACTCCAGAGTGTGACATATTTTGCCGCGTGACATATTTTGCCGCGTGACATATTTTGCCGAATCCACGGGAGCAACCAATGATGCCCAACCAGCCACGGAAAAAGAAACCGAACCGGGGAGATGACACGGATCATAAGGAGACCAGAGCCACGGGACCCACGGGACCCAACCCCGCAGTGTGTTTTGTGTACCTGCTAACGGCGCGCGAAGGACGACAATGTTACGTGGGCGCCACCGTGGATGTCGATCGACGACTCCGGCAACACAACAGCGAAATCAAAGGCGGTGCCAAACGCACCACCCAGCTGTCAGGCCACGGAGAAGTGTGGCGCAGAGTGTGCTACGTAGCCGGATTTCCGTGCTGGCAAGCCGCATTGCAATTCGAATGGCGCTGGAAACGAGTCGCCCATCAATGCCGCGGTCGACAACTGCCATCTCTTGACCGACACCTCACCGCCCTCCACCGACTCCTCTGCATGCCGCGCGCCACGACTGCCGCCATCCCCTTCGCCGAATGGCCCGTCCCGCCCTCCATCCGCTGGGACATCGACGCCACCCAAACATGGTTCCGCGCGCACCTCCCCTTACCGCTTGCCGTAAACGTGACCCATCTCCAACATAATCCAATCGCAGTCGACGACGACAACGCCGCCGCCGCAGAAGAAGAAGAAGAAGCAACAGAAGAAGACGTGGAAGAAGCAGAAGAACTGGAAGAAGCAGCAGCAGAAACCGTGTGAAAGATGGTGAAGAACACGCAAGGAGGCAATCGCGCCAAAGCCGTCGCGCGCAAAGAACTCGGTGGACGCCGTGCCGCGCAAGCACTGCGAGTCGCCCGCGAAGAAGGCGAAATCTATGCACAGGTAGTGCGGATGGTCGGCGGCGCCATCTGCCACGCAGTCAGCCAATCCGGCGAAGAACTCTGTTGCCACATCCGCGGCAAGTTTCGTGGCCGCAGCAAGCGCGACAACTTCATCGGCATTGGCACCTGGCTCCTCGTGGGATTGCGGGAGTGGGAACAGAGTGGCAAAACGGCCACCGCGGCGGCTGTCACATCTGGCGGCAAGAAACTGTTGCGCAATACCGACATCATCGAAGTCTACCACGAACTGGACAAGAACCGATTGCGCAACGCCTTGCCGGGAGAAGACTGGACCCTGTTCACCGCCAACGACAGTCGCGGCGTCAGCATGAAAGACGTCGACAAAGAAGCCGCCTCCGCTATCACCTTTGCCGATGACGAGGAAACCATGTACAAAGATCTCTTCGTCGAATCCAACGCGACCGCCGACAGCGCACCCGAAGACTCTGGCACAGCCACAGCCACAGCCACAGCCACAGCCAAACCCAAATCGTCCGGAGCACTTCTGTTGCGCACCGACGAGGGCACCCTCATCGATGTAGATGACATTTGAACCTTGCGCCTCCACGTTGTTTCACAGCAAACACATCGTATCGTAAAAAAAAACACAGTAGTTTGTTGATGTAACTCATTAATTCGTTAGTTTGCGTGCATACACACACATACACACACCGACATTTTGTCTACACATGAAATTGACTTTGTCTACACACATAACACACAAAACACTCACATATGCACACTATCCTCTTCTTCCACCGCAGACAAAGCTCGACTTGCATTCGGAAGACTTATGTAATTTGCGCAAAATGTTTGTTTTCTTTTTTCTTCGTCCACCCACCGCTTCGCGTCCAGCAGAAACTGTTTTATCAACGGCAACATGTCTTGTTGCAGTGAATTGCAAGAATTGAACAAATCTCTGAACATTCGAACGTTGGACACATCCCACGTGTGCAGGGGCTGATTAAAGTGCACACAATACGCGAACATGCAATCCATTCTCGTCACGTTGGAAACATCCCACGTGCACAGGGGCTGATTAAAGTGCACACAATACGCGAACATGCAATCCATTCTCATCACGTTGGATACATTCCATGTGTGCAACGGTTGATTGAAGTTGGTGCAATTGAAAAACATTTTGCTCATGTCCGTGACCGCAGACACATTCCACCGGAGCAACGGTTGATTGAAGTCGGTGCGGCAGAACAGTTCCTTCATGGTTACCACGTTGCTGACATCCCACCATTCCACGTTGTAATTGAAACTCGCCGGCAACAAGGGCCTGTTTCCCGCGGGGAAAGACAGGTCGGTCACGTTGGACATGTTCCATTCTTCCACTGGTCCATACACATCTTGCCACGACGTTTCATTGGGGTCAGCGCGCTTCATGCAGTTCACAATATACAGAAGGATGTCCCTCGTCATCGGAACCCATTGCACAAACTCCAAGACACATCGCACCAGGTGTTCAGAATGCACATGACGACACGACAACCACATGCAAACAGCACGATGACGACACGCAACAGAAGGATGTCGTTGCGCAGAACCAGAACCAACCCCAATATCCATCGCAACCAAAAACATTGTGACAACCCACCACCGTGCGCATCCGATCACGCAATCGCCCACCCACAACAAGTCATCCCCTCCTCACCTCCTTCTGCCTCAACCCCCATGCATTTCCTTCAAAAAATCCTTCGTTTTTCCACCAAAGCTACTTTTGCCGTCACCTGCGTCACCTCCATGCAAATCATCGTATCTGATTGACACGTGACGTACACGACCCATCGTGCGATCTTTCCGACCGACGGAACAATGGCTACTTTGATGGATACTTTTGCGTCACCTCGAGGTGACAGAAAAGAAGCCGGGGTAAAAATCCGTCAAAATTTTGTCGTCACGTTTTCGCAGACCGCGCATCGAAGTTGTGACGATGTCAGTGCGATGCATGGTTTTTGCCCCCTAGAATACGGCCTCTTCCCCGAAATGGACAAAAATAAATGTCCATTTTTCAAAAGCGGCCATACTCTGCCAATAAAAGCCATGCACTTTGCATTTTCTACATTTTTCCCACCTAATTTTCCCACTTCCGGAATGGAAGGGGAAGGGGAAGGGGAAGGATTGGATTGACTTCGAAAGAGACGGAGGAAATGACAGCAGATGGTCACGTGTTGCACCGTTCCGTACCGTACCGTGGCAGCAACAGCAGCATGCAACGAAGTGTGGCGTTCGATGTCAAACACATAATTTTTTCTGCCCCTCCTTAATGCACTTGACATTGTGTTTCGCGCTGCCAAAACTCGAACGACTGGAATCAAACGACACGCTGTTCGATGAACGTTGTAGAACAAGAAGAAGACAGAATTGCAAGCTTCGTGGGAGCAGAAGACACACTGTTGTCGGACTCGGCAACAAGCATCGCCACCTCGGACGATGAAGCGAGAGAGAAAGACGCGCGCCCTGCCATCCAATTTTCGACCGAACAGCAGCGCGCATTTGACCTGTACCTGGCTGGCGCCAACGTGTTTGTGACGGGACCGGGAGGCACTGGCAAATCCGCGCTGATCCGCGCGATTTACGATGACGCGGTAGAATATGGGCGCGTGATCGCGGTGACGTCGCTGACCGGTCGCTCGGCGCAGATTTTGGAGTGTCCCGGCGCGACGACCATTCACTCCTGGAGTGGCGTGCGCAACAACATTGACGATGCATTCACGTTGCCCTTCGACCAATTCCTGAACACGGTGCGCAAGGGGCCGGGTGTGGGAAATCGGTGGCGCACGACGGAACTGTTGATCATCGACGAGGTGAGCATGCTCAGCGATTTTTTCCTGGAAGTGTTGGACCGCCTGGCCAAATACTTCCGCCGCAGTGAACTGCCCTTTGGAGGCATGCAGCTGTTGTGTTTCGGGGACTTCTTCCAACTGCCGCCGGTGGCGTCGAACCCGGACGTGCCGTGCAACCCGTGTTTCACCAGCCGCATGTGGTTCCGCCTGTTTCCCTTGTCGCAGCACGTGGAGTTGGTGCACAACTTCCGCCAGGGCGCGTGCGATTTGCAGAAAATCCTGAACAACCTCCGAGTGGGCATGCTGTATGCGTCCAACATCAAATGGTTGCGACAACATTGCTGCGACCGCACAGACTATCCCTCCTCGGCCGACGGGAGCGCGGTGGAGCCCACCAAATTGCTGCCGCGCCGCGAGGAAGTGGACAACATCAACCGCCAGAAACTCGCCAGCTTGCCCTCCGCCGTGCACCGATTCGAACTGGAGCAGCACATCACGACGGCAACCGCGTCCACGAAAGTGTCGCGCGAGCAATTGCTGCAGGAGGCGGACTCGTTGGCAAAGAACTTGATGTGTCCCATCCATCTGGAACTGAAGATTGGGGCGCAAGTGTCCTGCACGGCCAACTTCCCCGCGCAAGGACTGAGCAACGGCAGCCAGGGCATCGTGGTTCGGTTTTCGCCGCATACTGGATACCCCGTGGTCAAGTTCCATCACCAGCGCGGGGTGCGCGAGATGCGGCCGCGCACCTGGGACAGCACCAAGTTCCGCGGTGTGTCGGTGTCGCAAGTGCCGCTGGTGTTGTGTTGGGCGATGACTATCCACAAAGCCCAAGGGTTGACACTGGATGTGGCGGAGGTGGACGTCGGGGCGGGCATCTTCGAAAAGGGACAGACCTACGTGGCCCTGTCGCGCGTCAAAACCGCCGAGGGACTGTACATTCGCTCCTTCGACGAGCGGCGCATCCACGTGGACCCGGCCGTGGCGCGCTTCTATCGACGCCTGCAGCAGTACCGCGACGACGTGGCCAATGGCATTCCCGTGGAAGAGAATCCGTATCGGTCGCCGGACGACCCGGAAGAACAAGTCGTTGCTGCACGACCCACACCCACACCCACACCCAGACTTACACGCACGCGCACCCCACCCCCCTCTGACCCTGCTGTCGCAGCCGCCTCGGCCATGAAAGGGATGCAGCAACGGAGTTTGTTGGACATGTTTGGTCTGAAGAGTGGTGGCGGCAGCAGCAGCAGCAGTGGCTCCGAAAGCGAACATTCGACTTTGCCGCCGAAACGCGCAGCAGTGTCCACCAAAGTCATCAAAGCAGCCACCAAACCCAACAAAGCGACATCGGCAGTCAGCAGCAGAAAACGACCTGCGTCCACCAATGAAACCATGAACAAAAACACGAAACGCATTGCAATCGTGCCCGGCCAATGCATGTTGCCATTTCAGCGCGGCAACAACAACAACAACAACGCATTTACCGCCACGGATGCCGCGACAGACGATCCCACGGTTCGCCACATCGTTGCGCACCTGTAGTGGTCCGATGAAAAAGAAGTAAAAAGTAAAAAGTGAGAAATGCAGTTGTGCGCACACCCACTTTGTTGTAAATAGTATTAATCGAAAAACTCATTGTCAATAAACGCGTTTATTTAATCATTTACAATGTGGACAGGTTCTATTTGGTGGTGTTGTTGTTGTCCAAGTTCGTACGGGAGATCGCGGCCGCGATTTGGCGGTAGATGGCAGCGCTTCCGATGCCGATCGCGATGGGTGGGACCATGTATTTGAGCAAGGGGGACGCAGCCGCACCCACTCCTCCCATCACGGCAAAGGAAGCGGCATGCAGTGTGCTCACAATGAGAACGTCGATCGCAAAGTCGGTGCTGGAACAACTGCTGCCCATGCGGATGCGGTAAGCATTCTCCTCCAGTTGTTTGTGGGCGCCAACTGTTGCGCCAACTGTTGCGCCAACTGTTGCACCAACCATTATTTCCAACAACACATCGTCGTTCGACAATTCTTTGCAAAACGCAATCGTTTTGCGATACCAAGCCATCGTTCGTTCTTTGCAAACCGCGATCGTTTTGCGGTACCAAGCCATTGTTCGTTCTTTGTGTTTTTTGTTTGTCGTGTGTGTCTGTCGCCGCAGTCTGTGAAAAAATGATAAATGTTTTGTGTCCAAAACAATGCATTCGAGTGTGTGAGTTTGTGTTACTGGTTGGTGTACATATTGTCTTAATGAGTTACAAGGTGTGACATATTTTGCCGCTATTGGCGTTTGCCAAAACAAAAATGGTGAAATTGTGCACAGGTCCATCCGACAATCAGGAATGGCGCTACGCCGAGGCCGAATGCGCAGGCGCCGATGGCCGCCCCCATGATTCCGCCCAACATGGCATTGATGGCGACAATCAGGGAGCGGTCGGTTGATTGTGCATCGTCGGGGCGGCGGAGTTCCATAGAGGCCAACAGGAATGCGCCGATACTGCCCCCGACGTACGCCCCAACCGCTGCGCGTGTTAGCACGCTCTCACCGCTGAACATACTCGAAACGAATGTGGAGAGGAGTGGCGAAAGCATCGACATGGTGCTGAACGGGAACGAATGGTGAATGAAAGTGTACGTACACGTGTTCCAACTGCAAAATGAAAGATTTGTGTCGGTCGTCGGCGCAACACAAATTTAATACATCCATCGTCACGCGTTGTCACAATGTCGAGAGTTGGAAGCGTGATATTGCAATGGCAGGAACAGCAAGCATCGGCGGTGCTGGAATCCCAGAAGCGATTTGATGCGTTGGCGGACAAGTACATGCCATCGATCATTGCACAAGTTGACGCGGCGCGCACAAAGAACCCTTTCACCACGTGGGTCATGGTGCAGTTTCGCGACTGGGAGGAATGCGATTTCAAGTTTCCGTCGTTGTGTAACCGTGACGAGCAATACATGACGACGGTGGAGAGAAATGTGCATCGTATGATCAAATTGTGGTTGCTGCGCAACCTCGAATATGAAGGATTGCTCTGCGTGTCGATCACGATCCGTTCCGAGTCGGTGGGGAACAACTGCCTGTGGCGAAGACGTCGCAAGGTGCTCGACCTTCAATTCACCTGGACTGAGAAATCGCCATTGGAAATCGTGACAACATCTCAGAACGCCGCGCTGTTCCAGCAACTGGAAGAAGTGAAAGCAAAAGCCAGGGCAATAGTAGAACATATGCAAAATAAAGTTGCGGGTGTGGAAGAATGAAAAAAAAACAATTATTGAGATTTGTTCAGTTGTGCATGTGCATCTATACTTAGTTATCGCAACGGCGCACGCCGCGCGACCATTACATCGTTTCTGTGTGTATGTATGTGCATGGTATATGTAACATGTAATTTGTGAAATGTAAAGTTATGCGAAAAAATACGCGCGTAAATGTTTGTTTGTTTGATTGATTGATTTTGGCGACACTCATTCGTTGGCATTCTCTGCGGCGTACCAAAATCCGTCGCCTTTGCGGATGAATCGGTACCAGAACGGGTCCATGTCTTGGCACAGTTTGCGCGCAGCCAGGTCATCTTCCGTTTCAGATTCCTCCGCTGCGGAAGACATGAACACGGAAGAGTCTATGCCGGAGGAGCACGCATTGTATGCGAATGTGTCCGGGCAAACCCCCTCTTGCTTCGGATGCAAATGACGATGGCTCATGCGACCATTCCACGTGAACATGGATCGCACGTTGACGTTTGTCGGGATGCACCAATTCGCCAAAGACTGTTCCATATTGAAGCAAGAGCGGAACATGAACTCCATGGATTGGGCAGAGGAAAGTCTCCATCGATCCAGCGGTTGGTTGAACACGTTGCAGCAGCTGAACATCCCATCGCAATCACGCAGCTGGCGCACGTCCCATTGGTTAAGTGGCTGGTTGAATGTGCGACAATGAGAAAACATGAACGACGCACGTTGCAGGGACGACACGTCCCAGTCATCGAGGCACTGGTTGAAATTCATGCATCCGTAAAACATCCAGCGCGCGTCCTGCAGGCGCGAGACGTTCCAGTGATTCACATCGCTGTTGAAGGACGTGTCGCGCAACATTCCTTTGGCCGTGCGCACATTGGACATGTCCCACTGGCTGATGTCCGGCAAAGGGAACTTGCATCCAAAAAAAGTGTAATTCATGTTGGTCACGTTCGACGTGTCCCAGCGACTTATGTCCAACGAGATGCGGCTGAACGTGCTGGTCCGGACGAGGGCGTACATCGATCCGAGCATCTTCGAATGAAACAAGTTGCGCAGACTCGTGACCAGGTGAGTGTCCCACTCGTCCATGGGTCCGTATTTGTCCCGAATCGCGTCGTTGCCGAGAAGGTAGTCGCGCACGACGTTGCGAATGGTGTCTGTGGTCAGTGGCTCGAAGCAGGCGAACTGGACGATGGCAACTGCGTGGTTGCGATGCACCCCAATCCTCCACTCCAAAGCATACTGCACAAGCCATCGCATGCGCGGCGGTCGACCGCGATGGCGGCGGTTGTTTTCCGGACGGGATGTCGTTGTGTGACAAACGTCCATTGTTGCCACTGCAGACATGGGACCGTGCACTTGGGCGTGATGAAAAAATTATGTTGCGCAACATGCATACATACCCCCTCCCTCACGCACCCACAATCACCACCTCACACCTCACCTTTCACACACCATGCGGTTTGCATTGCACGGGATTCGATCTTCTCCTCCTTTGGTTTCTTCTGCTTCTGTTCCTTCTGCCGCTGCGCCACAACATCGGGATGTGACTGCGATTGCTCCCCCCACCACTTTGGACATGGGTGGGGGTGCAAACACGGTGTGTTTGTTTTCGCGTCCGTATTTGGATCCCTGTTCGCAGTGTTATGTGAATGTCTTGTCAGTGAATGCGCTGCCGCAAGGTCCGCTGGCGAGACTGGTGCATCGTTTGCGCTTCAGTCCCCTGAGTCCCTTCCAGGCCACGTGCACGAACCAACCGTTGCGCGCGCAATGTGCGTTGGTGTTGCGCGGCTTGAACGGTGTTGGTGGATGTGGCAATGGCAGTGGCGTAGGCGACTGCGGGGGGTACGATTCGTACGACAGCTACTATGCCGCCGCCGGCGTCGGAAGCACAGGGGGATGCTGCGGCAAGTTCGGATCGTACATGACGGTCGATGGCGTTATGGATCTGACCTCGTGGTTGCTATCGCAGGGATACATTGTTCGAAGCGATCTGGCGCGCATGTTCATGGACTCCCCCATGAATGTGGTGCCGCACGACGGCGGACAGCTGCTGGCGGTCGTCACCTACGCACCCGGCGCCATGACATCCCCTTCCTATGTCATCAACATGTAAACAAACAATCATCCGTCCTGGGAGCCTGGGAGCCTAGGAGCCTAGGACGCAGGAGGAAGCACGATAGCCGTGTTGGCATCCAACCCCGCCGGATCAGCGACGGATGTGGATTGTCACAGTCACCGCCGCCGCAATGTCTTTTGTTCTTGTGTTGTTCCCTGCTGGCTCACCACTTTTTTTGAGTGAGTGTCACCGGGTGCAGTGAGTGAGTGTATCAAGGTGTTTCCATGAAGTACTATTTGCGCACGGACGATTCATTCTTCGGGGCACTGGAGGCCAACGTGGACGGATTGCTGGAGAGTTGCATTGCGGAGATGGAAGGATTGCTGCAAGTCAATCCGCCCATTGTGGTGTACGGCAAACCCGCCATTCAGCGCCGCAGCGTGGGCTTTTTCTCCGACAGCTGCCGCGACGGCTACCACTTCGCCGGACAAGTGGCCGCGGCCGAACCCCTAACCCACTCCATGCACACGCTGCTGGAATTGGTCAACGCCGCCTTCCACGCCGACTTCAATGGTGTCCTCGTGAACCACTACAAAGACGGCAACGACTACATTGGCAAACACAGCGACGACGTGTCCGCGCTGTGTCCCCGGAGCGGCATCGCGATGGTGTCCTACGGCGCGCCGCGCATGTTTCGGGTGCGCAGCAAAACCACCAACGACATCGTGCTCGATATCCCCACCACCTCCACCGAATGCTGGATCATGGGCGGCGACTTCCAGCGGGAATTCACGCACGAAGTGCCGGTCCAAAAAAAGGTGAAGGAATGTCGATACTCCTTCACCTTTCGCAAACACCTGTAACCCCCCCCACCCCAACTGCGAAAAAACGGCCCGCGGGCCGGATTTGTTGTAACAATTAAGAACTGCGATGTTGATGAACCCTTCTTTGGTTGTTTCTTTCTTTGCTTCTTCCTGTTTTCACGTTTTTCGTTTTCATGTCTTCTGTCAGCTTGCTTGGTTGCTTGTTTACAGGCGGCGGCGAGGACGACGACTGCGGGTGCTGCCGCTACCTTTGGATCTTCGCAATAGTGCATAGCGACCAGTTTGTCGCCGATGTTGTTTCCGAGTGACACGGCGTGGGCGGAGACGTGTGCGGCGACCGGTTTGTTGGCGCCGATGCCGTTTTCGAGTGCCTCCAACACCAGGAGATGTGGTGCGCGGCAGTTTCGATGTGGACATGGCGTTATTGTCTTCTCCTTCGCGACTTCGTTTTTGTGCCAACTTCTTACTCTGATGACCTTGTCGGTGGGTCATTTTGCGGTGGGTGTCGTCTGGCATCGGTTGCACAAAATTCATCACGTGCAGCAAGGAATCAGCCGGAAGATCAAAGAGATGAGTCTTCCCCGTCTGACGCTCCGCATCAGCAATGTACGCACGGCGGCCGGTGACTGGGTTTACATGGTCACGAAGATGTCGGGTTTCAAACACTCTGCGCATGTTTTTCCCATCCGCAGTCGCATTGCTCACCAGCCATCGCCGAACATACTCGATGTTCAATTTCCGTTCGAGGACAAGTTTTTCGTGGTTGGGGTCATCCGGATCTTCCTCGAAATACTCAAACCGACCATAATAGTCATCATCCTCTGGAGGGTCATCGTCATCGTCATCGTCATCGTCAGTGTCCACGCCTCCAAATTGTCCTCTGTCAAACCATCGCGTCAGGTCGAGTGAATCCCATTCTTCGTTGTGAAACGGCGGTGGGGATGGGGATGGGGATGAGGATGCGGATGAGGATGCGGATGAGGATGCGGATGCGGATGCGGATGGGGATGCGGATGCGGATGCGGATGAGGATGAGGATGAGGATGAGGATGCGGACTGAGACATGACGGGCGAAAAGAACATTGCATCGGCGACGATTAACGATGGCAGCTGCCAATCACGAATGCTCTGCGCAAATTTAGCAGCATTTTTGAACATTCTACTGGTGGACCGAACGTTGACAACATTCCACTTGTCCAAGGGCTGGTTGAACAATCCAGTGTAACAAAACATGTAATCCATCTCCACCCCTTGCGACACATTCCAAGAGTTCAACGGCTGATTGAAAACGTGGCACTGGAAAAACATTGCGTAAAAACAGCGCACGTTGGATACATCCCAGTCGTCCAACGGTTGATCGAAGGAAACACAACACGCAAACATCCTCGTCATGTCCAACACGTTTCCAACATTCCACTTGTTGAGAGGTTGATTGAATCGGCGACACTCGTTAAACATGTTGCTCATGTTCGTGACGTTCGACACATCCCAGTTTTCAATGTTCTCGTTGAAATCGTATGCCTTACTGAAAAGAAAGCGCATGTCGGTCACTTCGCTCACATCCCAATCTCCAATGGGCTTTCCGAAATGCTCATCGTACAAATGAGGTACCCTGAAATAAAGCAAACACAATATGCGAATGGTGCGATTGTTCAGGACAATTCGATCGCTGTTTGGATCAGGAATGAACATTTCCCTTGTCAGATCTCCGTCATACGCTGTCAATGATCCGTATTCTTCCTCCTCGTTAAACGGATCATCAAGAAACCCATCTTCCATCACTCGTTGATATCCCGGATATGGTGGATCGTCCAGCTTCAGCCCTCGGAACTGCAGGGAAAATCCTTCGTCATCTTTCCTTGATGGACGGCGCGACATGTGCTACTTCAAAACAGGGAGGTGTAGGGGGGGGGAGAAGGGGAAGGTGAGAAGGGGAAGGTGAGTAAGAGAAAAAAGCACGAACAGGCAAATTGTCCGATGAAAAGCACCATATACAAAACGTGAGAAAATTCATTTCTTTTTTTCATGAGTGCCTCTGACAAGCAACCATTGGAAGTGCCGCCATTGATGGCAGCGTTGTACAGCGACCAGGTCGATCTGATACGCGAGTACTTGGATGGACTCAGCGAGATTCAGCGCATGGCGTACCACATCGCAGTCGACCATCTGGGCACCTCTTTCAACCTCGTGCGCAGCAACGGGTACCAAGACTGGCTCAAAGAACGAGAGAAGAAGAGCAACGGAGAGAGCGGCAAGTAATGCGACCGCAGCTTTGTATGTTTGTATGTTTGTATGTTTGTATGTATGAATGTATGGATGTATGTGTTTGATGCGATGGTAGTTGTAGTGAGTCGCGCGGTAAAGTTTCTCCATGTAACAGTCGATTAAAATGCATTCAAAATCATCTGCGATTTGCTTAGTTTTTTTGACGAAGTGTGTGCGTGTGTTATCGAAGTCGGCGAAATGCGGGTTGCTTGCCACGTCGACGTCTTGTGCGACGGCATCGTCGACCGGCGCGGTGCGATCTTCGTTTCGCGGAACTGCGTCGACGGGATGATAGTTGTCTCCGTCTCCGTCGCCGTCTGCTTCCCGCCGACAACGTGGAACTATCGTCATCCTCAAACGATCGTTTGCGTTTGCGAGATGGTGTTTCCCAGTGACACAGTTCGAAAAAGTGAAGCCCAGTTTGCGGATCTGGGTTTCCACCATTCGCTTGTGTCATTCCTTGCGCCAAACGCATCATGTATTCCTTCAGCACCTTCAAGTCCAAATACCCCTCAGGTGGAAAGTTCGTTTCGGTGGTGACGATGGATGCCAGCTTGCCATATATGTGGATAGTGTCCAGCGACGATTTGAACAGATCCTGTGCGGAAAAATCAAGCCGAAAATCGCGATTGAATGTTTGAGTGGTCGTCAATCCCAGCGACACCATCACGTGTCTCAGCCGGAACAACATGCGACACATGAAAAGGATTTCCATCGTGTCGTAGATGTTGAAGAAGAACTCCATTTTTTTCGTCACAAAGTATTCACTCCACGAGGGAAACAGGTGCGGAAATTGTAAATATGAAAGAGTTTGTTGCGCGTTTTCGTGGACATGCAAGAATTGCAGAAATGCGCACACCTCGAGAAATACTTGTTGCGCAAGGAGAGTCCACTTGGTCTCCAGGAATCGTCGTTGGCGGTGAAGGTCGCTCCATTCACAAAAGTGGACGGCAGGTCCGTCCTCTTCATCAACCCGGTCGCCGTCTTCGTCCAGTTCAAACCCTTCTTCGTCCACTTTTATCTTTGCCGGTTTCTCGAAGTTGCCGAGTTTCGTGTAGCCTCCGTAACCCACGGGCACTTCCCGCGGATTGGCGTAGCCGCGATCGAAACAAAACACGAGGAAATTCTCTTTGATGAAGTACATGTGAACCACATCGTGGATAAAATGGTGCTGAAACATCGGAATCTGACTGATCCCTCCGTGCGGCACATTGTCGTTGGTGCTCCAGAGCGGAATGGGGGTGATATGGAAGAACAGTTTCGGTGATTGGCCGGTGGAGGGGATGCCGCCAAGGAATGTGGTCATGTACGTGCGGGGAAGGACTCCCGCCGTTTTCGAGGGCCACAACAGCGGAATGATGCGACACTCCTCCGTCCAACCATCGCAAATGGTTTTCACCAACATTTCCGCCGGATAATCGCGATGTGTTATTTGCAACAACTCCGCCAGCAGGACGAGCCACATGCTGCGGAAGCTGATGGCTTGGTCCTGCAGCGGCACTTGCGCATTGCGCTCTAGCCACGCGGCAAATGCCGGAAACGATTGGAACGTCATGGTGGTGCGGTCCTGTGCCGTGATGGTGGCCAGTTGTTCCGCGAATTCGTGGCAGAAGACACACATCCACAGCATGCCGAACAGTTCCACGGAAGGTGTCTCCACGCGGTCGTGTTGCATGGCGCCGCCAGCGTGTCCGCCGTCCAGGAACAACTGTTCGAAGAGTGGAATGGAAAACGCTTTCCAGTGGTTCAGATTGGTGGTGTTTCGAACCATGTCGCGAAAGGTGTCGTCGGGTACCTCCTCCAGATTCGCAAAAGACGCCAAGGTCTCCTTCGGAACTCCGCCCAACATCGACAACACTTCGCAGGTTTTGGCTTTCGTGACCGGAGTCCACATCGCAGTCGTCGCAGCAACACCGTCACTTCCACCCACGGTGGACGTGGGTGCGCCCCACCCGGACAATTCCTCGTCGAGTGTGTCATCGTCCATCAACAGCGCAGCGTCATTCGACATGGCTCAACTCAATACACACACACGCGCGAAGAAGTCTCTGCGAACAAGTACCAAAAGAAGAGAAAATCAAATCATGAGGTTGTCGTGAGGAAAGTCGATACAAATGAAAAATTGGATTTTTTTATCTGAAAAAACGCGTTTATTTAACGATTACACAATTGTCGTAAAAATGGGAAGTGTTGGACGATGCATGCCTTTTGGCGGCAGGTTTTGGCGTGGAGTGTGACCTTGTTTCTGACGTTCTCTTGGTCCACGAGATTGCGGAAATCCCAGTCGACGATCACGTCCAGCTCTTCGCAATCTGCCCAAAGGCAGTAGAAGTCGAGACACTCGGTGAAGTCGGTGTTCGTCACCTGCGATGTGTCCCATTCCCAGCATGGTCCAAACACATCGTCGGTCGCCACCGCCCACTCCGCCATTTCCGCCATGCGGTTGGCGTACGGACAAAACTCCAGGTACAACATCCGGTCCATCGACGCATTCGTCAGCGGAGTCCACGACACATGTTGCGCCACGTACCTCTGTAACCCGCGGGTTACACCTCGGTGTTTGAGCCAGGCGCAGAGGACAGTGCGGCGATGAACGGCGGGGTTGTGGGTGGGGGGCGGTGGCGGCGCACAGAACGATTCGATGAAGCGGCGGAGGTGTGGCACTGCGGCGATGTCTGGGGCGTGTCTGCTCAGCCACAGGTTCACGGCGCGTTGTGCCACGCGACACAGCTCGCAGCGCAACCACCGCCGTTTGGTCGGCGAGGAAGAGGGGTCTGCCGCATCTCGTTCTTGTTCTTCCGTTTCTTCTTCTTCTTCTTCCGCGTCTCGTTCTTGTTCTTCCGTTTTTTCCACGTTTTCCATTGCGTCGATTTCTTCTTTTTTCTTCTGTTTCTTTTTTTTGAGTTGTGCGAAATAACAGTGTGGTGTGGTATTGTATAGTGTTACATCGATGTTAGCGAAAGTGGCACATGAAACACGCAGTGTATCCAATCAGTTCGGTCGCAGCATACACCAAAAGCGTGGCGAAGCGAAACCACGCCTTGCCTTCTCCTTCTTCTTGTTCTTGTTGTTGGTCTTCTGCTCCTTCTTCTTGTTCTCCTCCTTCCCCTTCGGCGGCGGCAGCGGAGTGGACCCTCGGCATCGACCACTGCGACCACTCCGACCACTGCGACCACTGCGACCACTCCGACCACTCCGACCACTGCGTCCACGGCGACAACTTGGGTTTGGTGGCCCAGGGCGGCAGCTCCTCCGGCTCCGCGTCGCAGCCCTCGAACATGTCGTGGGTTTGCCCCATGTGAATCTCATGACACCACCAGAGCGACCGAAAATGTTGAAAGGCGCGACACCGCGCAAACATGGAGCAGGTCGTCGCGTAGATGTCAATTCTCCCCCAATGGGACAGCGGCTGATTGAAGGAGTATGCGTCCGCGAACATATGTCCAAAGTTCACCACGCTGCTGACGTCCCATCGACTCAGCGGCTGATTAAAGGCATGCGCGTGACGAAACATGCATCCCATGTCCGTGACATTGGCAGTGTTCCACGTTCCGACTGTCTGGTTGAAGCAGTGTGCATTCTCGAACATGTTGCGCATGTTCGTCACGTTGGATGTGTCCCACGTGTGCAGCGACTGGTTAAAACGGGTCGCACAGCAAAACATCTGAGAGGTGTTGATTGCGCCAGACATATCCCACCTGTCCAAAGGTTGGTTGAAGTGCGTGGCACTTTGGAACATGGAATTGGTGGTCAAGGGAGACAGCTGCCATCGATTGATCGGCTGATTGAATGCGAAGCAATCGACGAACATCCCACTGCACCATCGCAGGTTCGGCAAGACCCAGCCGGAAATGTCTTGATTGAATGTGGAGCACGCCAGGAACATTTCTTCCGCGGATATGAGGGAAGAAGTGTTCCACCACCGGATGTCGATGTGCGCCAACATCTCATCTTCGTGATAAAACAGTTTGTCCATTTCGGTGACATCGCGGGTATCCCAGTGCTCCACTAACCCATATTGATACAACTGCGGATCGTCCAGATAGGCCCGTGTGACAAAATACAAGCGAAAGTCGTCCATGAAGGCCTGCTTCTGCTTGACCCTGCGACTTCGTGTAGTTCCCAAATTGTCGCGCTGATATTCCCGCAGTTTCTTGCCCAATTGCCATACTGCTGCCCTGAGAGTGTGGCTGTCGTGCCGACACACGTCGGCGTACTCCTGGACCAGGCGTCGATGGTTTTCGGGCATGCTGCGTGGCGGATGGTCCATCCACCAATGCATTTGCAGGTAGACTTCTTCCAGCGGTGAAAGCGAACCCATAAAAGAAAGCGAAAGGTGTTGTTCCATGGGTCACGTGCGACCAGAAGCGCCACCATATAAAGTTGTGTATCTCTCCTCCGTTCCAACGAACACCCACCCCTCCACACCTCTGCACCTCTACACCCTCGGCAAAATATGGGACAAACTGCTTCGACCACAATCTTCGACAATCCGATGGCCCGCTACATGCGCGCCACGCGACGTTTGCCGAAATTGTGGCGTCGCTTCGGCATCTTCATCTCGCAATTCCATTTGAGCGAGGTCCACACGCGCGTGGTGAGCGAGTTCGTGTTGCCGGCAAACACGATCGCGGACGACAACATCCACTATCTGACCAAGATATCGCTGAGCGGCGCCGCACTGGAACACTGGATTGCTGCTCACGGCGGGATGGAATGGATGGAATGTATTGCGAAAGACTTTCCCCAGGCCACCGCCTGCGAACACTTGCTGCGCGAGTATCGCACTATTCGACAATTGTGTGGTCCAATGGAAGACTGGGACACATCGCTGGTGACCGACATGTCGAATCTCTTTGCTTTCAACGCGGACCTGGTCGCCGCCCAGCTGCTGTACAAAACGCCCTCACTTTCTTCCTCCACCCCCAAGTCGCCGACTCCCAATCTGTCCCGCTGGGACACCTCCAACGTGACGAACATGAGCGGCATGTTTCAAGGAGCTGCGCACTTTAACCAGCCGCTGAACCAATGGAACACCTCCAAGGTAACCAACATGAGCAACATGTTTCAAGGAGCTGCGCACTTTAACCAGCCGCTGAACCAATGGAACACCTCCAAGGTAACCAACATGAGCGGCATGTTTCAAGGAGCCACGGTGTTCAACCAGCTACTGAACAGCTGGGACACCTCCAACGTGACGAACATGGACGGAATGTTTTTGGAAGCTGAAATTTTCAACCAGCCGCTGAATGGCTGGAACACGTCCAACGTGACAACGATGAGTGGCATGTTTCGGTGTGCATCCAATTTCAACCAGTCACTGAGTGCGTGGGACATGCGCCAGGTGACGACCATGAAACATATGTTCAGCATGTTGTTTTGGAACTCCGTGTTTGATCAACCGGCGGAAACGTGGCAAGCATCTGCCGACGTTTGCACGGAGAACATGTTTGATGGCTGCAGTCGGATGGAAGCATACAGGCGTATCTCCAACGCCGCGTGGACCCCCGAAGGCCGCGCGGAATTGCCGAAGATGAAGCGGCGCGTGGCAAAGGAGAAACAGGAGCGCATCAACCGCGAAAAACAACGACAGCAAATGATGTTGAATCGGGAGGCCACGTTGCAAAGACAACAGGAAGAATTGGCCCAGCGCCGTGCAGCCAATCGCGAACGTCGCGCGGCACGTCGCCACGCGTACCGACACACCACGCCAGGGGAATGGCACCTCCTCTCTGCCCAACGACAACTGGATCGAATGGTTGCGCGCGCCGCGGCGGCAACTGCCGTGCAAGAGGAAGCACGCAACCACCACCCCTTCTTCTGGCACTCCTTCTTCGACTGACTCATTGCGCTTTTCGCTTCTCCCCCTCCCCCTCACACCGGGTGCCAAATGTGAAGATTGCCGGGTGCCAAATGTGAAGAACATGACAATTGCTGATGTTGGTTGGCATGTTCGGAGTGTGTCCTATTTTGCGGCGCGACATATTTTGCCGAGTCATCAGGACGATGTAGGTGTGGCGGCGGCGGCGGCAGCTGCGGCGACGGTGGGGGTTTTGTCGAGAAGGACTTCGCGGGAGATGTTGTGGATGATTTTGGAGTCTTTGGTCCATTGGTCGCCGCCGCCCTCTCCGCCGAGCGACTCGAGCACCAGACGGTTGTAGGTCTGCGACCACCCGGAGGCGCTGTTTTCGCAGGCGGGGTGGTGGTGGCGGAACTGGCCGACCACCTGCAGGTTTTTGTGCGCGACGGTTTGCACTGCGCGGCGCATGCGCTGTTTCTGGTCGTCCTCTTTCTCCCACCGGTCTTCGTCTTTCACGTACAAGGTTTCCCGCTTCTTGTCCGTGCAGTGAATCGGCCGCTGCGTCACATCCAGCGCGCGCAAATGCGTGGTGATGAGGTTGGTGATGCCCTCCACGTAGCCTGTCTGACCCAGCCGCTCCACATCCGACAGCCGCACCTGGATGGTGTTCACGAAGTCGGTGAGGTTCATCGCATCCTTGCAGGTTTCGTTCAGGAAGAAATGGAGATTGAAGGTGCGGTTGTCATTGTGCGTCGTGTTGTGGTGAATCGTCGTGGTGTGGTTGGTGTGGTTGTTGTTCGTCGTCGATGGTGGCGTTGGCGGCGGTGGCGGCGGGACACTCGACTGTTTCAACCGTTCCATCAACTCCTGGTTACACTCCACCAATTGCGCATTCTGCTTGATCAACGTGAGAATCAACTCCCTGTCTTGCGGCAACAACAACGGTTGCGGTTGCGGTTGCGGTTGCGACGGCGGCGACGGCGATGCAGAAGTCAACCAAGGCGATGAAGATGAAGAAGATGGAGATGGAGATGGTGCATCGGGTTCCACTGTTGATGTTGTTGTCGCCGCGCAGGTTCCGCCACGTTTGTGTTTCCACACTCCATTGCGCGATTTGTACGAGCGCCCGCAAGTTGGACAGTGGTACATGACGGCAACGTTCACGGCAATGTTCACCGCGATCGAGGAGGATGAGGTTGCAGTGGCAGCGGCAGTGGCGGAAGAAGAGACACTCGACGTGGTGGTAGTGGTGGTGGTGGAAGGCGGCGGGATGTGGTAGCGATGGAGATTATTCTGATGTTTGCGCGAACAGCAGTGTTTGTTCCAGTTGCTGCGCTTGTTGGTTTCGTACTGACACACTGCGCACAACATCTCTGTTTTCGTTCTCAGCACACCCACGGATATGCGATATTGTTGTTCACACAGAGGATTTCATCCCCGCCTTTTCCGCGCCGCATCCTGCACAATTCAACTTACTCTGTTTGTGCTTATTTACCAAGGACAACCCACCACTGCACATTTCTTCCACTTGATTTGACACCGCGATGTTGCAAATGGTCTTTGCCTTGTTCTCCTTTGCCTTGTTCTCCAGTGCCTGCACTTCGGCGGCCGCGGAGGTGCGCTTGCGCGGCACGGCGTTGCGGGATGCATTCGACCGGTTTTGCGTGGAGCAGCGCGGTCGGCGCTACGACGACACGGAGGAGTGGACATACCGCTTTCAAGTCTTCCGCGACAATTTGCGTCGCATTGACCTGCACAATGCCGTGGCGCAGGCGCAGGCCCACCATGCGCAGGGACTTCCAAACGCGTCGTTGTGGCGCGCCAACGCTTTTGTGGACTGGACCGCGGACGAATTCGAAGATGCGTACAGCAACCGCTTCGGCGGCCTCGACCACTCCCACTGCACCGACGTGACCGCCGACCCCTCCCTGCTCCGCTCGCTGCCGGAACCGGAGCCCACCGTGGACTGGCGCAAAAACGGCGTCGGCATCGACGTGATCGACGAGCGCAAGTACGCCTCCTGCCTAGAACTGGCATTCGAATCACGCCCCGCGCAAGAAGAACACCGAGAAAAAACGGGGGACGGTGTCGCCGCTGCCGCTGCCACTGCCACTGCCGCCACTGTGTACCGCTGTTGGAAGGTGGATCCGAGCAATGACCGCTTGGTGCGCCAGTTGTTGCAAACGCGTCCCCTCATGGTCTCCGTGCGCATCTACGCCGACGAGCTGCAGTTTTACGGCAGCGGGGTGGTGCAATGTCCCGAGGTGTGCGAGACCTTCGAGGATGATGACAAGGACGAGGACAGGGACAGGGACAGGGACGGGAATGATTGGGACAAGGAGAATCAACACACCTTGCGCGCGCGAACGCAGGGCATGTTGTTGCTGGGCTACGGCACTGACGAGGCGGGACAAGACTATTGGTTGCTGAAGAATTCGTGGGGTGTGGCCTGGGGCGAAGATGGATATCTGCGCATCGCACGCACCTCCACCTCCTCCTGCTGTCTCATAGCAGAACTCGGCTTCCTCGCTGGCATTGAACCCCCTGAATGAATAGAAACAAACTGAGCTGTTGCATGGTGTGTATGTGTGTATGTGTGTATGTGTGTATGTGGTAACATCGTGTAACAAACTTAAGGAATTACAATCATCTGAACGTACAAAAAACAGCGGATTCAGTTTCTTCGTCCGGATCTTCGTTTCTTTGTTTGATTCTTTGTTTGTTTCTTCGGTTCTTCGCGGAGTGGTGCTTGGTCGCTTCTTGACACGGTTTCTTGTCGCGCGGCGTGCGCATCCTGCAAAAACTGCGTCAAGAACTGTCGGGCGAACACTTCGGTCCAGACGCCGCAATGTTTCTGCAGCTGCGCAATGATCGCAAAGCGCATGTCGATGAAGGGCATCTCGGTGTCATTCTTCCAGTCTCCGAACACCACATTCAATGACCACATGTCCACGAGGTTGGCTGACCATTTGCCAAAGGTGCTGAAGTACATGTAATCCTTGCGAGGAACGTGCGGCAGCGTCCACTTTCTTCGGCCGACGGACATGCGATTGGACACGACGGATTCGGCGAACATGAACCGCGCGTCCTCCACGTTGGGCAAATGCACGCGGGGCGCGCGGAAACGCCATCCAAACAAGTTAGGGCGCAATCGTTCCTCGTCGACGCATCCAAAGAAGGTGCCCACCATCCATCGCACGTTGTCCACATTCCACTGTTGCAGCCCGTCAGGCAACCTGCAGCACCCGGCGAACGTCCAGCTCATGTCCCGAACATTGGAGACGTCCCACTCGGACAGGTCGATGTCTTTGTGTTGCATCCGACAAATGTCGAAGTTTTGTGGGTCGAAGCGACCGACTTGCACAAAGAAGAAGAGATCGCGCATGTTGGTGACGAGCGACGTGTCCCACTTTGCAATGGGACCAAACAAGCGCATCATTTCCAGGTACTGCAGTTTTCCTGCGCGCAACAGTATGATGTCGTCGTGAGCAGTGATGATGCGGTATGTTTTACTGACCATTGCGAAATGTTTGTCGATGTCGTCAAATTGAATAAATGCGCAACCCGAAAAAAAACGATGTTGCAAAAGTGCTGCCACGCGCACCAGAAAGTGGATGTTGCGGTCGCTGACCACCCCGGGAAAATGCGCAAAGGACGCGACGTGGTCAATCAGTGCATCCGACAATCCTGAGCCACAGGACAGCGCCACGTAGAGCAGACGACGGCGCAGCGGCAGAGATCGCACACCATCCTTGCGCATCCGATCACCCAGCTGGTAACAACAGTCGAAGAATGCCCGGTCGACATCCACCGTGTACTCTTTCGCAAAGCGGACACGTTCCGCAAAGCGGACAGGTTCCGAAATCAAATCTGGATTGGCCATGTTCAACACCTTTCCTTTTCGACCAAGGTTCCTCCTATCGACAAGAAAAAAATGAGTTTCTGCACACATCATGGTGTGTCAAGCACGCGGTGCACACGAAACACACAGACAACCACACACCCTCGGTGTGGCCAACCAAAAAAAACAATGAACAAACGAAGACAATAAACGCGTTTATCAGTATTAAAATTAAGGAGTGTTACATGGGGGGGGGTGTGAGTGTAAGAGGCTACCTGAACAGAAAGAGGGTTGGCTTAGTAGGTGAATTGGTTGAGGTGAACGAGTTGTTGGATGGGGCGAAGGAGTTGCTCCAACAGCGCACGTTGAAAGTCGGGGTTGCCCAGGGCGTTGTCCAGCTTGTCCATGTTCGGTTCGGGGTCCAGCTCGCTCCGTTTCAGTTTGCGACTCAGGAGCACGAACAGCATGGCGGGGAGACAGATGTGGTCGAAGAGGCGGCGCGCGGGGAGTTCTTGCCAGCAGGGTTGTTGCGTCTGCTCATCCATCATGTACACGTACACCTCGTTGGGATGTTGCGTGAAGCGCAGCAAGGGGGGCGCGTTGTGCACGAGGTCGTCGCTGAACAGTCCGTTGGTGCGGCAAATGTCCAGGATGACGCTGCTCACATTGCCCAGTCGGCGAAAGTCCTGTCGATGCTGGTCGGTCAACTCCCAGCGCTGTGCGACGTTGTGGAAGAAATAGTTGGATGCCACGCAGCGGTTCAACGCCGTGGGCACATGGTCCACCACGGGCACCATGCGCCTCGGCACGGGTGGTAGCGCCGCCGACGATTGTGACAGCTGCAATTGCTGCTGCAATTGATACGACGCCGCGAACACGAGGGAGTCCGCACGACCCCGTTTTTGTGCGCTACCACCGACGCCGCCACCATTGCCGCCGCCACGCCGCTTCTTCAAGGGTGCCGCCGCTGCACCAGACGATGCAGACAATGCAGAGGAGGAGGAGAAGGAGGAGACCGAAGCCGACGATGACCGGCCATTGTTGATATCCCACAGCAACGACGACCGTTGCAACGATTCGGACGAAAGCACTTTGGTGACCGTCATGCATACACGAAAAAAAGGAGGGGGGGGAGAGAGAGAAGAATACAAACCAGGTGAAAAAATTATGTGAATCCTGGTGCTATGCACTCCACACCCATCCCATGCCATGCCATGCCATCCCATCCCATGCCATGCCATCCCGTCCCATGCCATCTCATCTCATCCCATCAGTCTGTTCCTTTTTTATCTGCAGCGAAGGTATTGATCGCGTCGCCGTTTTTTTGTTGTATTGGAATTATTGGAAAACACCTTTTGCTGACACATTGCCGTCCGTCCGCCATGGAAAAGAAGAATCGCGTGGATTGTGTTCCGGAGAACCCTTGTCCGCCTCCCCCTTCGCCGACGGTGCAATACACGACGGAGCCCACCGGCTTGGTCCTGAACGCCAATGCGAAGCGACGCGGCGTGCCTGCGGGGTACTACCGCAAACGGTCGATGGTGTTGGCGGACTCCTGTCCCACGTTGCACACCGCGGAGGCACACAACGCCACCTTGAAACGCATGCAGCAGACGGCGCAGACGGACGCATCGCGCTACACCGCGGCGTTGAAGGCGCTGGCCTCCGTGGCGCCTGTGCCGCTCGACCCGCGGATTCGTTGGAACAATCTCAGCGACCGATGGATCCCGAGCGTCGCCAGCGCCGGTGTCGTGCCCACCGCGTACAACACCCAGCTGAACCATCGCCGGTATTCGGTCACCTCCAGTCGACCGGGTGGACAACAACCCGGGGGCGTCGGATGCGACATCAAACACGGCTCCTATGAGCGCTACCTCAACCGCCTCAAAGGGGCAGCTCCGCTCCGCGCAAGTCCCGGCAAAACCAGTCTCGTCAGCGGATGTACGTGTTAACCGAAGTTTCCGGGGATCCAATCCAACGCAATCCCAAAAAACAGACTTGGAAAAAAAATATCTCCGTCCAATGCAACAATCACCTCACTCCACGACCCTGTTTGTTCTCTTTACCCACGGTCATCCGCATCTGCATCTGCATCTGCATCTCATGCCGCAAAAGATCTTCATGTTCATCCCCAGCGGAACACAGCACGACTGGATGACAACCACCACCGCCGTCGCCGCTGCTCTCCCTTCGTCCACCAAAGCCGTCGGAAACAGTGCCAGCGCCTCCAAAAGTGTCACTGCTGGCATGGGCAGCATGATTGCGCGCATCCACGACGCACGTCCTGGATGCGGGTCTTGCGGTCGCTCCCGTTAACAGCGCACAATCCACCACCTTTCTTCCTTCCTTCCTTCCTTCTCACCTTCGATAGGTGCTGCTTCCCTTTCCTCTTCCTCTTGTTCTCCTTCCCCTTCCCCTTCTTCGTCGCGGTTGTTTCACGGATTGATGGAGTCTTTGTGTGAGTTGTCGTCGTCGGGGTTGTCCGCGACGGCGTCTGCTGCTGTTGCAGTTGCTGCCGCCAGTGCGCAAGGCTTGGAGGCGGCGATAGATGGCTTCTTCTTCCGTGTCGGGCACGGTGGGTGCATCCCGCAGTTGGTGCACGCGGTTTTGCAAATCTTTGGTGGCCAACTGGTCTTGCATCATCTCTCGCTGGGTCTGCACCATCAGTTCGTCCACGGCGCTGGCCTTGCGACGGTCGTCATGCAACCCCTCGCGGTCCAGAAAATCGAGGATGGCGGCCTCGCGGTTCAAGTGTGGGATCGATTTCATCTGACGCTTGATCGCAAGCAACCGCGTGAGCGCTTGCCGCTGCGGCCGCGAGAGCGCTTGCCGCTGCGGCCGCGAGAGGGTCGATGCCACCGCGGCCTTGTCCTCCTCCAAGCGCGAACTCACGAGGCTGGGATCGAGGCGCACGATTTGTTCTGGCGTCATCGATTGCAATTGCGACACCTGCGCGTACGCATGCTTCTTGGGCCGAAACAACTGTTTGAACGAAGACATGATATGCTAACTGACTGACGAAAAGGAAACACGACAAACAACTGCAGTAATCTACCTTCCCAAAAAAAACAAATTTGCGCTGTGGCAAAATATGTCACAGCGCAAAATATGTCACAGCGCCAGTTCATCCGTCCATGGTGGTGGTGGTGGTGGCGGCGGAGTCGGAGGGTGCAGAGTCGATGGGGGTGCTGGCGTTGTCTGAGGAATGGTGTCGGACGACGATGATATCGCAGCCGAGTTTGCTGCCGTCAAAGTACCGTAGCAACCCCTCGCGCACCTTCCCGGTGCGTTGGTCGACGTCTTCGTACACGCGATTGTAGACCACGTCACATTCCATGCGCACGAAGACTTTGATGTGGTCCAGCAGCAACCAGATGTCCAAACTGTTGCCCGGGGTGAAGTAATGTTGCCTGTTTTGACACAGCGGAATGATACCACTTGCATTGTACACAGCAAACGCAGACACCGTGTCGCAATCCATGGAGAAGTCGGTGAGTGGATGCGTCGTGTCGTCTGGGGACTGCTCTGCCGCCGCCACACACACATCCAGCAACAGTTTTTTCGATTCAAAATAGCATTCCCGCGCATCCGGTTGACTGGTGGGGTCAACAATCCACGCGCGTGATTCCATTTCCCCAAATCGGTGCCGCAAATAACGCAACGTCGCGCGAATGATTACCACCTTCAGACGCCTCCACTCCGCGGCCGAAAACACCGTGCTCAAATCCCTGATGGTCAATTCCACACTCATGCTTGCAATCAATTCTTCTTCAATGTCTTCAGTGTCTTCAATGTCTTCAGTTCTCTGCGTGCGGTTGCGTTTGCGTGCGGCTGCGTGTGTGATTTGGGACAAAAAAAACGACAGAGAGAGGAATGCACGACTTCTATCCATCAGTTTAAATGGATTTTCTCCACACACTGCAGCAGCAACACGCGCATCCTCGTCTCTCGTATTTGTCACTACCCTTCTTTCTCTCGTTGTCTTCTTCTTCTTTCCCTTTTTTTTCCCTTCGCGTCGAATCCGTACCCATGTGGACTGCCGGCCAACAACCATTGCTCTCGGGCAACGCCAACACTGCCTCGGTCACGGTGTACCCCTCTCTTCAGAAACACCGCGCCACCTTTTTCCAGACCCAGTTCTTCCGCACCGTGTTGCCGCCCCTCTGCGCCCCACACACGTGCTACAATGTCAGCAAATCACTCTTCTACCAACCCCCCTGCAACAGCAGCTCCGTTCCCTCCGTCGGCCGATCCTCCGCCGGATACCTCGCCACACGCCACCGCGCCGGCGGACGCGCCCTCTAACACAACCAACAGCGGCAAAATATGTCACATCGGCAAAATGTGTCACGCCTCCACGGCCTTGTCCATGTTTGCTTCCCGCGCATTGTTGCGGATTGCATACACCTGTGGCTGCGGCTGGTGGAGTGCCACTGCGACGGGAGGCGCCGAGGGAAGCTCCCAAGAAGACGAACTGTCCAGCAGTGCATCGCGCTTGTGCAGGAACTCAGGATTCTCTATCCTGGTCAACGAGCCAGGCAAACGATTCCGCACACTGTGCGGCGTGGTGAACGGATCGTCGCGTGGACCTGAGTTGTTGTTGTCGTTGTTGTTGCTGCTACTACCATAGTTGGGTCCGCGCAACTTGCGCATGTCTTCTTCGGAAGGGGCGAACCCAGCCTTCTCGGAATAAGGGAGCACCGTGGCGCCGCGGCGCGACCGACGGAACAGCATAATCACCCCCGGCTGCGTGCGACGCCCGATAGGTCGCGTCTCGCGCGCAAAGGTGGCTTCGCTGGCATACACCAAGTCATCATGCGAGATGAACACCGCGCGATCGTTCTCGATGAACACCCGTTCTGCCGGCGGCCGCAAGTCGGCGACCGCGTTGATCCACGCCATCTTGTACTCCATGGACAACTTGTCGTCCTCGTCCCCCATCTCGTACGGGAAGTTCACGATGTCGCGCACACGCTTGCGCAAGGCCGAGAAGCGCAGTTGGTTCTGCAGAAATTGGCGGATGACCATCTGCACCGACAACTGCACTTCTTCCTTCACACTCACCGTGATTTTCACCCCCTCCACAAACCCCACCAACGTGTTGATGAGATGGTTCACGCAGCCCGTGAAACACGTGTCCACCGATTCATCCACTTCGGTGATCAGGCGCTCCATCAACAACGCACGCTCCTCGTGGTGCACCACCGCCCACCACACCAGCGCAAACAACTGCGCGTAACTGATGCGCAAGATGGGATGCGCCTCCTGCGTGTGGCACGACAAATGCAGGAACTGATGCAACTTGCGCACCTCGGGATGCTCCTCAATCACCACCATCGACTCCACCGCCATCGCCGTTGCCGCCGCCGCGTTCCCCTCCTCCTCCATCACGAGGTTCGCAGTCACCAACCCCGCGACCTGGGCCTCATCCCCATTGCTCTCCACAACAACAGGCGGCAGCGCCACCACTTGCTCCGGTTCCACCGCGATGAACACAAAGTCGTCGTCATCGTCGTCTTCTTTGTCTTCTTCGTCTTCTTTGTCTGCTTCCTCCTCATCTTCTTCCGTCGCTGCGGATGCGACAAAAGACGGCGGCAAAGGTGGCAAAGGCGCCGAGGGTTCCAGGTGGGCGCCCAAGTCCACCTTCTGGTCCTGCTGCTCCATCTGCAGGCATCCGCGCAGACGCCGCATCTCTTCCAGCATTTGGTCGCGACACTCTTCGAAGGAGGGCACCGAATCCATCAAGTGATTGGCCTCCAAATAGCCCACCAGCGCTTGCACCGAGCGCACGGCACTGCGGTTCACCGACACCGAGTGTGCACTTTGGGGATGGTACACGTGACGCACAAAGTGCATCGTGCGCCAATCGAGGTTGGCGTCTCCTTCGCCCACACCATCCTTCTTGTCGTCTTCCTTCCTTTCCAGCTTCTCCTCTTCCTTCGCGTCTTCCTTCTTTTCTTCCTCGGGGAAAATGGTGCGCTTCAATAACTTGACCATGTGGTGGATGTTGACACTGTCGTAGTTTTGCAACGTGACAGGATTGTGTGTGTAGCGATGTTGCATCTTCATGTCGCACCATTTGCCACCATCCCAGGGGTGCTTGATGCGATTGTACGAAAAATTGCCCACGGTCTGTGGATGCAACTCCCACCACGCACGCGGCACTTCCGTCAAGTGATTGAAGCGGACGTTGAACTCCCTCACTGCATTCGCGATGAAATCGTCCTCTCCTTCCCATTTCCCCTTTCCTTCCCCCGTCAGCGGCTCCGGCTCCGGCTCTTGGTGCGGCTCCGGATGCGGCTCCGGATGCGGCTCCACAGTATCTTTTCGAAACTTGATCACCTTTGCCACGCGCTGCATGTTGCTGCCGCCACCAGCTGTTAGCGGCTCCACAGTATCTTTTCGAAACTTGATCACCTTTGTCACGCGCTGCATGATGTTGTTGCTGCCGCCACCAGCTGCCAGCGGCTTCAGCGACTGCAACTTCGATTGTGCCTGTGCCTGTGGCCGCGGCGTCAGCGGTGGCGGCGACCATTTCCACGGCAAGCGTTCGATTTTGGCGTGGGTGATGACCACGGTGCGCAGGCGCGGGCAATGCGACAGGCGCGGGAAGGTGGTCATGTTGGTGAATTTGAGGATGAGCACCTCCAGATGGGGAGCCACCTGGTCGGGAATCACGATCGTCTCCAGGGGCATGTGTTCGATGTGCAAGACGCGCAGGCGCGGCGGAAACACCACCTCCGTGTTGCGGCATTGAAACAGGATGATCTCCACGATGTCGTTGAAACACACCGATTTCCCAATCACTTCTTCGTACTGCCGCAAGAAGAGATTGGTGTACTCCACGTCAAACAAGCGATTCGCCGCCAAATTGCCCAGCGCACAGGTGTGTTCCTCATTGCCCGTGCGGAACTGCACCACCGAACACGTCGGGTCCAGTCGATGCATGCCGCCGCCAGCCGTGCTGTTCATGGCCAAGTTGGTCACGGACGACGATGCAGGGGGAGGAGAAGCAGTTGATGCAGGGGGAGGAGAATCCGATGGCATGGCAAGGAAGTGAATGCGTTCGTTCAAACAAGGGAATGGGTAAAGTGTGTGTTGTGTCTGCTTTGCGTGGACAAAAAACTAGTTGTTGTCGCACGCGCAACGATTTAAGTGCTTTTTGTTTCAGTGCTTCAGTGCTGCGTCTGCGTCTGCGTCCGCGAGGTTGATGCCACCCACCACGCCTGAATGCGCGTCACGACGATGATGGTGCCAAAAAAGAAAAACAACGCGCGTGTTTCCAAGTCGATCTCGTAGGGTGTGTGGCGCAGCGGCCAGAACAAGTACACCATCAGCGCGCCCAACAACAGATTGAACCACCACTCCACCTCCGACTTCCAGCGCAGCACCATCTGATCTTCGCGGCGGCGATGCAACCAAACATGCAGAACGAGGTACGCGACGGACAACAGGAAGAAGATCAATTTCAAGACAAACAACAGGGTCACGTACTGATCCACGGCACTACTCACCATCCCTTCACTCCTCTTCTTCATCTTCTTCTTTGTCGCCGCCATTCTTCGCACACAAATGGACTGGACTGGACTGGACTGTGGGTTGCACGGTACGTATATGTTCTCCTGCGAACAAAAAAACGGCCCGCAGGCCGGTCTTTGCAACACTTTTTTTCTGCAGAGAAAGATATCAATCAAATCCGACCTGCCGAACCGAACCGAACCAAACTAAACCAAAGAAGAACCATGCCCACCCGAAAATTGACTCCCTGGAATCTGTTCGTGAAGAAGATCTTCCGCGAAGGCAAGGCGCGCAACCCCAAGTACCAGTTCAAAGACGCGTTGCGCGACGCCAGTCGCCGCAAGCGTGAAATGGGCAAGATGTCTTCCGCTTCCTCCGCCTCCGCCTCTTCCTCCGCCACCACGATGTCTTCTGCCGACTCTGCTTCTGCCGACTCTGCATCATCATCCCCCGCATCATCCGCATCCTTCTCCGCAACCGCCACATCCCACCATCGTCGCCGTCACAGTCACCATCGCCGCTCCAAACACAAGACCCACCATCGCCGCACCAAACACAAGACTCATTCGCGCCGCACACACACCCGCCGCCACCGTCATCATTAAATTAACTGAGCAAGTCTGTTGTGTATGTGTGTATGTGTGTATGTGTGTGGGGTAACCAAGTAATTCAGACATGTTAGCGCAGTACAACGCACATCCTCGCGACGCATTGGTGTCCTTTGAAGAAACAGGACACAAATACACCATTCTGGGCGAAGACAGTGCGCGCTTCGTCTCGGTGACCACCTTGGTCAAACGCATGTTCGCCGAATTCGATGCCGTCGCCGTCATCACGCGCATGATGAGTGGTCCCAGCTGGAAACCGGGTCACAAATATTTCGGCAAGACCATGGAACAGATCATGGCAGAGTGGCGCAACAACGACGCTGCCCTGCGCGGAACCCTTCTCCATGCCCAGATCGAGCGCTTCTACAACAACACCGAGTGTCCATATCCCTGCACCCACCGCGAACTCTACGCCTTTGTCCTTCGCGAACAACAACTACAACAACTCCAACCATTGGCCGCCGCCGCCACCTTGCCCTTGCCTGCCGCAACAACTACTGCAACGACAACGACAACGACGACAACGTTGCCCACGCAGGAGGTTGTTTCGGAGTGGCAATACTTCCTCAACTTCGTGCGCGACACGCCGTGGCTGCAGCCGTACCGCACGGAGTGGCGAGTGTTCGATCCCACCACATGCATCGTAGGCAGCATCGACATGGTGTTTCTCGACTCGCGCGACAACTCCATGTGGATCTACGATTGGAAGCGCGTCAAGGAAATCGCGCAAATCAATCGATATGCGCGCAACAAGTGTTGTCTCCATCCTTCGTTGCCGCACATCCCCGACGTCAACTTCTGGCACTACGCCCTGCAACTCAACACCTACCGCACCGTCCTCCAAACCCCCGCGTACGGATTCGCCATCCGCGGATTGCGACTCGTGCAGCTCCACCCCGACATGCACGACTACATACTGCACGACGTTCCCCTGATGCACGACGAAATGACCTGCGTCTTCCACTATCGCAGCGAAGAAGTCGTGCAGGACACCGCCACCGCGCGCAACTCGGAGGGAGACGCCGAGGGACGCCAACTGCAGCTCCTCCAATCCATGGAATTCATCAAAATGGATATATAGACAAACACCACCCCATACTGTCACACACTCTCTCTCACAACATAATAGACAACAGACAATAGACAATAGACAATACACAAAAAAAACACAAAACACCACATGTGGCTCTGGTGCATCTGGTTCTTTCGTTCCTTATGGGAATGGTACGTGGAGATCGAGCAGGCGCTGAGCATCATCTTGTGTGCGCCAATCTACGAAGAGGAAAAGGATGGCGGCAGCGCCAAGAAAGACGAGGCCAACAACAAGAAAGACGGGGAAGGGAATGGAGATGATGATGATGATGATGATGCAGCATCGAAGAAGAGGGTGGCGCGTGAGAATCCAGAACTGTGCCGCGAACGCGAACGTGCCGCGCAGATGAAGGCGTACGAAGGATTGTACGTGGAGCACGTGCGCGCCATGGGCAAAAACCAGCGTGCGCCAAATGGAGAGGACAAGGGCAAGGACAAGGACGTTGAAGATGCGACGACCAAGTGGAAACACTTGTTCTTGTTGGAAAAGACGCCGCTGGGCAATGTGTTGATGCAATACGACGCCAAAGCGGAACATTTCACCTACTTCAGCGACACAAGCATCCCCTATCGCTTCCTGGAAACGGTGGCACGCAAGTTCGTCAAGACCTTTCGCTGCCGGGAACTGTACATCGACATGGAAGAGGAATTGCGCACGTTGCGTCTGCGCCACGTGCACGAACAATGTACGGAGCAGAAACAATCCGAAGGACTGGAAGAGGAAGCCAAGCCCAAAAAGTCGGTGTTCGCCAAGTTGAAAAGCTACAACAAACAAGCGGGTGCGGGACCGACGCCCGGCGGGGCGGGGCCTGCGCGCAACAACCTCAACAACCCTGCGTCGCAAGCCTTGCGCGACCAACAACTGAAGGAAGAAATCCAGTTGAAACAACGCGCCAATCGATTCCACCACGAAGGCAAACTCGCCAACTTTTCCTTCCTGCAAAAGGTGAAGCCCGAAGTCGTCAACCAACGATTGACCCTGTCCTTCGCCGACTTTCAACGCGCCCGCCGCGAACAACAAACACCCTTTCCTCTGCCCGAAATCCGCGGGAAACCCAACCTCGGCAACCGCATCTAATTCGTGTGTTTCAACTTGCGTGTCTTGTATGTCTTGTGCGTCTTGTGTGTCTCGTGTGTCTTGTGTGTGTGTGTCTTGTGTGCATGTGTGTAATGGTTTAAACCGAACGAACGGTGACCTTCTCCAATCCAATCCTTGTTTCTTCATTCCATTCCATTCCATCAATGCGGGAAGACGCGCACTGGATCCGGCATCCGTCGCAGACGGCATTGCAGTCCTTCACGTACACTTGTCTCTTGCATCCATTGGTGGCCAACGAAATCCACGCATCTGCCACGCTGTTGCGCTTACCTCCCACCACTGCATCTTCTTCTGCGAATCCTGGTCCTGGTCATGGTCCTGGTCCTGGTCATGGTCCTGGTCCTGTCGTGGATGCATGGCGCGCGACCAGCACGGTGGTGATGGACCACGAAGTGTTGGACGACGACCTGCACGTGAAGCTGGTGTATCGATGGCACCCGTCACTCCGACAAGAAACCTTGCGTGATAAACTGCTGATGCGCTGCGCGCGGCCGGCGGACACCTTGCGCACCCTCCTTGACACCTACGCGCACCTGGTCCCGTGGCTGGACCGACTGCATCCCCCGCACCTGCTGCACCACCACCTCCCCCAAGGTGCGGCGAACACGGTGAAGCCGGAAGAAGAGGTGTGTGTGTTTGATTGGCGCATGGATACGCTGGTTTTCGTGCCCGATGCGCCGGCGATGGCCACCGTTGGATCGTGGAAGCGCGCTTTGCGCAAGAAGAAACAATTCGATCTGGAATACTTGCGGGAACTCATGTTGGCGGCCGACGAGTGGGAGTGGAAACCGCTAGAGGCGTGGCTGCTGTGCGTGCTGCGCACCCGCGACATAGCAGGCGGCTACGTGACCCGCGCGTTGGTGGAACAGGTCGTCGACCAGTTTTTGCACGCGCAACGAAGTCTCCCGCGCCAAGGCTGGATGTCGCTGGTGTCCGCCGACACACTGGCGCAGTACCGCCTGCACTGTCTCGACGCCCTGCGGCCCTACGTGGGCCTCACCGTGGCCGTGGCGGTTGCGCACACTTTAGCGCACACACACACTTGGGATCGGTATTCGCTGTCGCTACTGTACCTGTGCTGGGTCGGCGGATGGGTGCGGGCGGACGCGCTTCACCTGCAACACACCCCCTTGCACAAATGGACGGCATGGTTGTTCCGCCACATTCATCCCGACCCCGCGCGGCGCGAAGAGGCCGCAGCGTCCCCCTGTCCGTTCTTGGAGCAGTGGCGCACTGGCCGCGGCGACTGGAGCTGGATCGAACGCGCCGACCACAACCAATGGCAACAATGGATGCGCGATGTCCTGTGAGGTGTGGTGAAGTGAGGTGAGGTGAGGTCAGGTGAGGCGAGGCAATGAAAGGACAGGACAGGGGCACCTTGTTTTTTTTCTCCGCGTACAACATCTTTCTCTGTCTCGTCCACTTTCCCGCAACAACCAAGCAACCCCAGTCACCATGCCATCCGGAGCCAAAGGTCTTTTCCACAAATTCGTCAAACCATCTTTGCCAGATGACATCCACCACATCATCAGCAAGGTCAACTCCGGCGTGCCCATCAGCACCGAAGAAAACGTCGCGTTGAAATCATGGGCCAACACCTTGAACTCCTACGTCTACGTCAATCCATCCACTTTTCACCTCCCCAATCTCCCCACCTACCCATAATGCTCATGCCGCCCTCTGAACCGAACCGAACCGAACTGAACCGAACCGAAACATGACACCATTTAAACAACAGAAACACTCACGGGAGGTAGCCCACTGTTCACATTGATCAGCTCACCTTATCATCCCCCCGTGCGTTCGCGTTTCTGTTGTTTGCGCGGCAAAATATGTCACAACGGCAAAATATGTCACAGTTCCATCATTTGTCCGAGGAGGGATTGTCTTCGGACGAGGAGGAAGAGCGTGATCCGAGATGTGATGCAGATGGAGACGAAGAAAGAGACGAAGGAGAACAGGAGGTGTGTACAGTGCCACTTGGATGGGTGCGATTGCAACGCGTGGATAAAAGCAGCAGCGGCGGCGGCGGTGTGCGATGGGAACGTCATCCCGAGGACCTTCGTCGATTGATGGAAGAAGTGGACATGCGCAAGTTAGTGGCGATCGCCGATGCCGCCGAGGAACATTGGCTGGACCGGTTGCATCGCTACCGCCGCATGCGCGCCCGCCGACAACAACAACAACAAGAACAACGAGAACAACAACAAGAACAACAACGAGAACAAGAACCACTGGAAGAAGAAAGGCAACGTCGACTGGCCCTGGCCGATGCCGCCACGATGGACCGTGCAATGGTGGACAGTGCAACTGCGTGAGTATGCTGTGCAGGAAAGTCTTCGCGCAAATTACGATCACTGCTTCTTCGTCATCCTTTTCCTTTTCATCGCTCCCTTCCTGCGTGCCAGTCGCCATGCAGCAGCGTCATCCAAGCAAAGCCACTGCCGCCGCGGCGGCGATAGTCGCAGACTGGGATGTGACGGAACTCTATCCACAAGATGTCTTGTCGGTGGTGTGGAAATGCATCTACGTCGACCATCGGCGGCACGTGATCCGCGTGAAAGAAGAGTCGTACCTGCTGAATGTGCCCAACATCCTCACCCGCGAAGAAGTGGTCACCTTGCTGCAGCGCGCCATGTACCTCGAAGGACAACGATTCCGCATCCACTCCATCCTGAAGTACCACGTGCCCCTGGAACCGCAAGAATTGCTGTCGGAGCGCAACGACGCGTCCTTCCTGCAGTCCGTGCAACACATCGACGACCTCGAACTCCCGCCTTCCGTGCCGCTCTTCCACGACCTGCACGAAATCGTCTTCCTCCTCGTGCAACCCCCGCCACCTCCTCCCTCTTCCCTTTCTTCACCTTCTCCTTCTTCTTCTCTTTCTTCATCCCCGACACCGCCACCGCAGTGCTGCACAGAACTTCGACGACCGCACACCAAACGTGTCTGGATTCGACACCTGGGCAACAACCGCACCATGCGTGCTGCATCCACGTCCACGTCCACGTCCACATCCACTTCCAATTCCAATTCCACGTGCCTCGCATAATTTTTCCGCTTGCTCCAAACGAGAACAAAGACAGCAAAGGGAAAGGGAAGGGAAGGAAAGGTTGGAAAGATGATCACGTTTGCATTTGACCTGGACGACATGGATGTGCTGCAGGACGCCGTGCGACAACAAACGCGGCTGCCGAAATCGAGCATTCCGCTGCCCGAGTTGACCGAAACCGAAAAAGAAGAACTGCGCGTGTGGCGTCGACGGAACACCATGGCGGTGCGCGAACGCAAACGTCGACGGATGGAGCGCATCGAGCGCTTGGGCATCCAATTGTCCTACAGCGAAGCACTTCGATATTTTGTCAGCGAATACGACTCGGAGTTTGACGAGGACAACGAAGAAACCAAAGAAGAAGAAACCAAAGAAGAAGAAACCAAAGAAGAAGA
>JACCEB012175285.1_pt1 | contig 38768 bp, 50 predicted proteins | sample 7454761 | NCBI WGS metagenome assembly JACCEB01 (sample SAMN15323454, study PRJNA562643) | freshwater metagenome | isolation source: river surface water | place: USA:Blue River Watershed | collected 2017-08-18
GCGGAACTAATATTATTGATTTCGCCGGTGCCAACTACAACAGTGATCTATTAAATGTAAAGGCAGGTTGGACGGTTAGTGACGGTGCTGGCCAAACAGGCACAGTGACTAGTGATGACGTTGACCTGGGCGGCAACTACTTTAGAATTGATGTAAGTTTTACCCCAGTTAATAATATTACCACTTGGACATTCACACAGCCATCTATGTACAGTTATTACTTTGATGGCGTTAGTTATTTCAACTATGGTCCCAGTGTAGATTGGGCTATGGATTCTCCATAATGTTTAACCAAAGCCGTATTGACATAGATGCGAACATTGCTAACGAAGTTATAAAACTTTATAAAGATCTAGACAATGCTCGCGGTGGACGTTATGGTACTTGGCACAGTCGCAGGATCAAGACAAATCCTTATCCGTGGTTCAAGAGTACTTTTAACAGAGTAGCAGAAGCCATAGGCGATCTACGTATAGACGAATGGTGGTTTAACTGCGGAGAACCTGGTGATGAATATCGTTGGCACAGTCATACTCCTTATTTGTGGAGTAGTGTGCTGTACATACAAACACCAGAGAATTGCGGTGCTATAGAGTTTAGGCACAAAGAAGCACACGAAATAGTGCAACCTCAAGTGGGTGATTTTTTGCTATTTCCTGGCACATTAGCACACAGGGTTTTGAAGAATAACAGTACAGATTTTAGAATTAGTGTAGCATTTAACCTTAAAAATTAGGGTTAAATACTAGATGACAATATTTTTAATAACTTTACTTTTTACACACATTACAATTATGTGTGTTACACTTTATCTACATCGTAGTCAAAGCCACAAATCAGTTGAATTTCACCCTGTAATCAGCCACTTAATGCGGCTGTGGTTATGGTTAAGTACGGGTATGAATACTAGAGAATGGGTTGCAGTACACCGAAAACATCACCAAGCTAGTGATACGCCCGATGATCCCCATAGTCCTAAAATCTACGGCATATGGCGTGTTCTATTCACCGGTGCATTCTTATATGTAAAATCTAAAAAAAATTCAGAGGTTTTAAAACTTGGAATAGGTACTCCTAACGATTGGATCGAAAGACATTTGTATACCCCATATGGCCTGCTAGGGATTCTTTTGATGATGGTCATAGATCTTGTTCTTTTTGGCTCTTGGGGACTATTAATATGGGGTATACAAATGCTATGGATACCTTTTTGGGCAGCTGGCGTTATTAATGGTCTAGCACACTGGGTTGGTTATCGTAATACAGATACTAAGGATACTAGCAGAAATTTAATACCCTGGGCTTTCTGGATAGGCGGGGAAGAACTGCACAACAATCATCACAGCAATGGAGCTAGTGCAAAATTTAGTCAGAAATGGTGGGAATTTGACATAGGTTGGTTTTATATACGCATATTAAAACTGCTAGGTTTGGCAAAAGTACGAACCAGCTAAATATACTATAATGAGAGCGAAATATGGCACTACAGACTATTAACCTAGGAACATACGCTAACGACGGCACAGGCGATGATTTGCGCACGGCATTTGAGAAAGTTAATTCTAATCTAACTGAACTTTACAGCTCTTTATACGGAGCTAATGTAGGAGCTACTCCTCCTACGTCGGGAGTAGAACAAGGGGAATTATGGTGGAGTACGGTTGACGGAAGACTGTATATTCGATATGGTACTTCTTGGGTAGATGCAAGCCCAGAACCATTTGTTCCTATTTACGAATTAAACACAGCTTCTGATGTTTCTGGTGCAAAAATAGAACTTGTAGCATCTGATATAGTAACTGACTCTATTAAAATTTCAGGTAGTACAAATATCACAGTAACTAGAACTGATGCAAATACTATTACGTTATCTTCAACTTCGTATACGGGAAATGTTACTGGTCAGGTTAGCGATATTAGCAACCATGATTTAAAAGATCTAGGAGATGTTGATGACGTTGCTGTACCTGAGCTAGGACAAGCTCTTGTGTGGAACGGTAATGCTTGGGCTCCAGGACAGGCTATTCCACAATTTAGTGATTTTGATTTTCAAGGATTTGCACCAACATTTGCTAGTCCGATTGATTTAATACTTTTTTATTCTAATGTAGACTTTGGTACTTTTACATCAGCTACAGGAATAACAATTGATTTAGGAACTTTTTAAAAGTCTAGGAGAATATAAATGGCATTAAAAATTAGAAGAGGTTTAGAGGCAGATTTACCTCTTAATCCAGAAGACGGTGAACTACTCTATAGTACAGATACTAATAAACTGTTCGTAGGTTTTGGTGGTTCTGCTAATGAAGTAACTTCATCTGGAATAGTTGATGTTATTTCTGACACCACTCCCCAATTAGGTGGAAACCTAGACGTTAACGGTAAAGAAATTGTTTCTGTTAGTAACGGAAACATTGTGTTTAGACCAAATGGTACTGGGCAAACTGTGTTTAACAATGAAGTTAAACTCAATGGCAATATTGTCAGTGATGGACAAATTAACCTTCTTCCTGGATCAATTGTTCAAGTTGGAAACAATGCACAAAGCATAGATGGTAATTTATATATTGTTAGAAATACCTACAGTTCAGGATTAACTGCTGGTCTAGTTTTTGCACAGCATCACACCACAGCTGATGCTGTTAACATGACATTTTTTAGATCTAGGGGAACTGGTTTGGCGCCCGCGGCGGTGCAGGTTGGAGACGAAATTGGTGAGATCGAATTTGCATCTTGGGACGGCGCCCTTCCTACTGTTGCTGGAAGAATTAATCTTGCAGTAGAAGGTTCAGTAACTTCTGGAAGAGTTCCTTCAAAGTTTGTATTTGTTACAAACAGTAGTGTAAACACTGCTGTTAGAGCAGAACTTAGTTCAACTGGAGTATGGAAGGTAAACTCCATACAAAATTTAACAGGTACAGAATTAACACTGACTTCAACTACTGTTAAGGTTGTTGGAGATATGCAAATTAATGCTCAAGGCGATTTAAAATTTGCTGATGCAGATAGTTCAAATTATGTAGCATTTCAAGCACCAGCTACTGTTGCTTCTAACATAACTTGGACATTGCCTGCTACAGACGGTACTAATGGTCAAGTATTAACTACTAACGGAACAGGTACACTAACTTGGACTACAGCTAGTGGCGGCGGTGTATTGCCTTCAAGAACAACTATCAATGGTAATACTGGTTCTATTAGCAACGGAGCTACTGGTAACTTTAGCATTACTGGATTTAAAGCCTACTATCTATTAAAGGTTGCAGTTACACACGCATCCTGGGTAAGGATTTATACCGACGAAGCATCAAGACTGGCAGATTCAGGTCGTTTGGAAGGAACAGATCCATTACCTGGATCAGGTGTTATTGCTGAAATTATTACTACTGGGTCAGAAACTGTTTTAATCAGTCCGGCGCTGTTAGGGTTTAACAACGAAACAATACCAACTAGTGCTATACCAATTGCTGTAACTAATAAGTCTGGGGCTAGTGCAACCATTACTGTTACACTAACATTGTTACAAGCCGAGGTATAAAATGTCTCTAATCAACTACGTTAGAACTAAAGAATATATTGTAACTGTAAAAAATTTTACAGATCTAGATTCTATCTATGAAGAACTAGAAACTAAAGGAAAAAGTCCACCTAACGTAGACTTAGAAAGATCAGTACAGTGTGTAAACAGAAGACCTACTAGTAGAAATACACACTATCTACTAACAGAATGGGAAGCTGCCGAGCTTAAAAACGACCCTAGAGTTATAGATGTAACATTAGCACCGTCAGAATTAGGTATTAAAGCAGGTTTAAATTATACTGAGCAAACATCTAGTGGTTGGGACAAGTCTAATGGAACTAGTAATTCAATGCGTAATTGGGGATTGCTAAGATGTACTAGAGAAGACCAAATTACTGGTTGGGGTGGTACTGGGTATCAAGGTGGTGGAACAGGAACTCCTTCTCAAACTGCAACCATAAGTTTGGCACAGACAGGAAAAAATGTTGATGTAGTTGTTTGTGACGAAAACGGCATAGCTTGGGGTCACCCTGAATTTGCAGTTAATTCAGACGGCACCGGCGGAACAAGATCTGTACAGTATAACTGGTTTCAGCACAATGCAGAAATTGGTAACGGATCAAACGGAACTTACACATACGGAACAGGTGGGCATTCTACACACGTTGCAGGAACTGTTGCAGGAACTACACAAGGCTGGGCCAGAAATGCCAACATCTACAATATCTACTACGACGCCGGTAATACGTATCCAGAATTTGGATTTGTGTTTGATTACATCAGGGCATTCCATAGAAATAAAACAACTAACGTAAGCACCGGAAGAAAAAACCCAACTATTGTTAATAACAGTTGGGGTATGAGTATATTTCCAAGCGAGTGGTCGTTTAGTGATATCACTGCCGTGACCTACAGGGGAACCAGATATACGCCCACACCTGGTGCTACTACCTATACTGGATACAGTGGGGTTTGCACAGCTAATGCTAGATTAGCCACATTGTTAGGTGAAGAAAATTTTGGCAATAGAATTACAACAACGGGCCCGTATGTTCCGCCAAGTGGATCAATTTTAACAAAGCCAGGTGCTTGGAGTCAAACTGGACAACAAGCATACCTTACACAGTTGTCAGCGCCCGATACTAGCTATGTGCTAACAATTCAAGGCCCTGCAGATATTACTTTGTTAAGCAATGTGGCTGTAGATGCAGTTTCGGGGTCGATGAGTATAGAAGGACTCATTGAAGTTGTTGATTCCGGCACAAATATAATTCAATCTTATTCTGACGGACCTTATACTTCTTTAAACGGCGGAACATTAGAATATCGAATAGAGGAATCCCTTTCATTGCCCAATAATGAAGTATATACTGTTACCTTTACAAACAACATTACTGTTGCCGACAGTAATGCACTTTATGCAACTGGCCTCAGTTTGTCAGTGGTGACAGAATCAACTCCAGCTAGTGCTACAGTGCAGTCAATTACTAATACATTATTAGGGGCTGGTTCATTAACTGCATCAACAACACCTACAAGCGGAAACAACGATGACGGATATTGGACTTTAAATTTACCCTTTAGTATTGAGTTTTTAGGAAATAGTTATAGTACAATTTATGTAGGAACAAATACATACATTACATTTGGATCAGGGTCTAGTTCTTATATTGGTCTAGGACCGTCAACACCAAATCTTCCAAAAATTATGTGGAGTTGCGCTGATAACAGTGTTCAAAGAATCTACTACGGTGAGGAAGGTACTGCGCCTAACAGAACATATCGTGTCAGGATCGAAGGCAACGGATCAACTACAGGAACATTAGGATCTCCTGGTATGCTTTGTGAGTATGTATTCTACGAAAATGCTCCAACACAAATTGATCTTCAACTTGGTCAAAACAACAAAAAAACTACCAGTAGTGGATTTACAACTGAGCAATTAAATTCTTGGGGATTTATTAGCGGACAGCGTATTCCTGCTAGAGTAAGTGCAATGGATGCAGACATTGAGGATGCTTACGCAGAAGGAATTGTAATGGTTGGTGCTGCTGGCAACGGCCGATGGAAACACGATGTGCCCGGTGGCATAGACTGGGACAACACATTTGAAATGGCTAATAGATATCCGGGTAGCGTTTCTCAGCCATATTACTATATGCGTGGAACTAGTCCTACTGCTAACGACTCTGTCATCGACGGAGGAACATTTAATTTACCAGCAATATGCGTTGGTTCTGTTGATAGCACATCAGTGGATCAAAAAGTACAATACAGTGATTGTGGTCCAGGTGTAGATATATGGGCACCCGGTACTAACATTATAAGTTCTTATACAAGCGGCATTAGTGATTCTCGAAATAGCGGATACTTTTTAAACAAGCTCAACGGTACTAGTATGGCTAGTCCGCAAGTATGCGGAGTGTTAGCTTGTGCGATGGAAATTTATCCACATATGAATCAACAGGCAGCTAAAGAATATATTTTAGGATACGCTAAGGCCAATAAACTAACTGCTTCTAGCGGCGGACCAGCAGACGGTCAAGACCTTCAAGGGGCTCCTAATTTATTTTTATATTATAAAATTGAAAGACTAAATTCAGGAAACGTATTTCCTAAGACGAATTACAAGCCAAGACCAACTAATGGTGTTGTATTTCCTAGAGCAAGAATTAGAAGGACAATCTGATGGCATTAGAAATCTGGACAGAAAGATCTGGATACAGATTTAGCACCATACAAGAAAGATCAATTGTTGATCTTCAACTACCTGTTAACTATGCAGGACGAAACAGTGTTGACTTTTCTTTTAAATTAATATCAGGTAAACTGCCAACGGGTCTAAGGATTGAAGGAGATCGAATTTTAGGAACTCCCTCCGAAGTAGCGAGACCTACGGATTCAGAATTTGTTATAAGAGCCACTTATCAAAATCAAATATCAGATAGAACATTTTACTGGACCATAGAAGGCAGCGATTTACCTAATTGGAACAATCAAGCAGGTGGCTTACCTATAGGTCCAAATGGGCAATACTTTATCTTAGATGATTCGTATGTAGATTTTCAACTTTCTGTTTCTGACTTTGATACTGCTGCCGGTCAAAAGTTAAAATTCTTTCAACCTTCAAACGGCGGACAGTTACCGCCTGGACTGATACTTACAGAGTCAGGGAGAATTGTAGGATGGATTCAGCCAACGCTGGCTATTCCTGAAACTGCCGGAAATGGCGCATACGACACAACACAATTCGATAATGTGGCTTACGACTTTGGTTATAAGCCTAGCAATGGTTTTGATAGTTACATTTACGATACAGTAAATTACGACTATTCTACAACTAGCTTAAGTCCTAAAAAGTTAAACAGATATTATGAATTTCTAGTTAGTGTGTCCGACGGAGACACTGTTGATACTAGAAAATTTAAGGTATTTGTAGTAGGCGATGACTACTTTAGAGCAGATACTGTGGCAATTAGCGCCGGTGACGGAGTATTTACTGCTGATGGAACTTATGTGCGTGCTCCTATCTGGGTCACACCTAGTAACCTCGGTGTGCGTAGAGCCAACAACTATCAAACATTTAAACTTGATACTTTTGAAGCATTAAGTTTAGGACAAGTAACATATAAGTTAGATACTGTAAATCCTTTAATGAACGGGATAGCATATTCAAACAATATTAACGAAAATAAAATTGGTAGAAATCTAATTCGAATTAAAAATGCCAGTACTGCTCCAACAACAGGACTAAAGCTAAGTTTAGTAAATTATGTATCTGGTTCTACTAGTACAATTTATAATGTAGTAAATGTACAAACAATTTCGTCAACTGATTACTTGCTTACTGTGTTTCCAGCATTAGAAAATGAAATTCCTAACAATCGATTTATAGAATTAGGAGACGTTAGTCAAATTCCTCCAGGTATGCAGTTTGATCAAGGAAGCGCAGAAGTATTTGGTGTTATTCCTTATCAACCAGCAGTTACTACCACATATAAATTTACCATTACTGCTACTAGATTTAGCGATCGAGAAGAAACTGCTAGTTCAAGAAGAACTTTCTATGTACAGGTAATTGGAGAAGTTGATAGTGTGATGACTTGGAACAGTCCAAGCAATTTAGGATCAATTGGTGCAAACTTTATTAGCACGTTGTCTTTAAGCGCATCATCAACTATTTCAGGCAGTGTTATTTTATATCTGTTAGAATCTGGAAGTTTACCTCCGGGGTTAACTTTAAATCTTGATGGAGAAATTGTAGGTAAGGTAAACCAGTTTGGCGATATTGATAATCCAGGGCTTATTACATTTGATCAGGGAGATTTTATCCTTGACAACGGAGATACTAGCATAGATCGATCCTATACATTTGTAGTTCAAGCTAAGGATATTGCAAATTATAGTGCAGTATCTAAGTCATTTACTATTAATGTAGAAACACCTAATGACAGATTATACAGTAATATCTTTGTAAGGCCTTTCTTAAAGCAAAATCAAAGAGATTACTTTAAAACATTTATCAACGATAGCACTATATTTCCGATCGAATCAATATACAGACCGAGTGATTCAAACTTTGGAATCCAGACAGATTTAAAAATGGTAATTTTTGGCGGCATTGAAACACGAACAGCCGCTGAGGTAGTTTCTGCTATAGGAAGAAACCATAAAAAGAAACAGTTTAAATTTGGTGATATTAAAAAAGCCAAGGCTAAAATTCCTGGAACAAATACTGTAGTCTACGAAGTAGTTTATGTTGAAATGATTGATCCTTTGGAAATTGGAGACTTGCGTTTGCCTAATAGAATAGTTACTAACATTCAGAATAGAGCTATCACTGTAGATCAAAACAATCAATTTTATAACGGACCTTTAACTGTAGATTCTCAATTTTTTAGACCAGCTGATCCGTTTTTAGTTACTGCTGACAGTAGCGGTGTATTTGTAGATGATCCGAATACTGGAGTAAAATACCCAGCAAGTGTAAGCAACTGGAGAGATAGGATAAAGGGTATTGGTCTACAGGAAAGAAATTATCTTCCGCTATGGATGCGCAGTATACAAGACGGCGATATTCAAGAGTTAGGTTTTGTAAAAGCTATTCCGCTATGCTACTGTAAGCCAGGAAAAGCAGACGACATACTGTTAAACATCAAGTATAGTGATTTTGATTTTAAATTAATTGATTATACCATTGACCGATACATAATAGATTCTGTACTGGGATATAACCAAGATAAATATATCGCATTTAAAAACGATAGGACAACCGTAACATGACAATTTTAACTGACATTGCAGCCGCTGATTCAGCCGCTAATCAAATAGATCCAGCTTTTCCTGTAGCTGGCCAAGATAATAACAGTCAAGGATTTAGAGATAATTTTAACAATACACAAATTGGTCTACAAAATTTAGTCCAAGTAGTGTCTGCTTTAAATACCAATACTGCCAAGTTAGACGCGGTTTCAAACGACTTTAACGGTACACTATTAGAAAATGCCAGCATTAGAAATCTATACGGAACTGTTTCTAGCACTAGCGTAGGAACTACTGGAAGTCTAAGTACTGTGATTGTAAACGTAGATTCTAGAACTGAAGACTATTTTAGATATAATTTGCTAAGTGATGTAAACCTTAGAATTTCAAACTGGCCCGACAGCGACTTTTATAGAAAAGTAAGATTTGAAATTAGAACCGACGAAGCTAGAGACTTAACTTTTAGTACAACCGGAGGTACAGATCTTTATATTCAAGACGGTATGACTATGCCTTTTGGTATTTCAACAGGCAAGCGTTATATATTTGATGTATGGACTGTACGTGACGGCAATGAAGTTTTTGTTCAGCTAGTTGGCGAATTTGTATTGGCTTAATATGCATCCGTTAGCAGAAGACTTTTCTAAACTTAAAGATTCTGAAATTGAGAATCGAATACTAGATTTGAGTAAAAAGTATTGGCAAACTAACAATTCTAGTATTCAGTATCAAATAACACTGTTGTTAGACCTGTACAGAGAAGAACTCAAATCTAGACAAGCAAAATATTGGCAACAAACTCAATCTAAAGCACCTGATCTTGACAAACTTATAAATGTCAAGTAAAATGTGCTTATGATCACAGACAAATTTGGCAACCTAATATTTCAAGACAAAGATATTTTTAATCTAATATATCAAGGACATTCTGATAAATTAGATAAAATCTATACAGATCAAACAGTTGATATCAAAAAACTTTTTGAAGACTTTGGCATTTCTCCGAAGATGCTAGACTCTTATGAAAATTTAGAGTTTTTTGATCAAGCTAATCAATCTGAATGGTTTATCCCCCAAGACTACTACCCAAACCTAGTTGAATATCTTTACGGGTGTTGCACTACACAAGAACAAACTGACAGAGTCAGTGAAGAACTTGAAGCATTTATTCAACACGGTATGTTTGATTTATTGTTTTGCCTCAAATATATTGTAGATACTCTTAGAGCAAACAACGTAGTTTGGGGAGTAGGTAGAGGATCTAGTGTAGCAAGTTATGTACTATATCTTATCGGCGTTCATAAAATAGACAGTTTAAAATTTAATTTGGACTGGCGTGAATTCCTGAGATAAGTACTATTATAACCATAAGGAGATTGTTATGGCAATGAAAGAAGCACCACGCAAAGTTCACAGAACTATGCAAGGTAAAGAAATTGATTTAGACAAGTTAAGAATTCGCAATGAAACTGTGTTAGCTGTGGGTAATGCTAGAATGAATGCTCGCGGTGACGAATTAGGGCCAGGCGGCAAAATTATCAAGAAACGTGAAGAGTCTAGCACAGAATACCATACAGATTCAACTGATCTAAAATAAGAGGAACATATGAGTTTGAACGTTGTTAAGGGAAAAATAACCCCTCTCAGAGACCACGTCTTAATAACCGACATGGAATTTGAAGAAACAAAAACAGCTTCAGGAATTTTTATTCCTAGTCAAAACGGAAAAAGTACAGGCATCAAACCCCGATGGGGTCGTGTTTGGGCGATTGGTCCCGAGCAAACAGATGTAAAAGTAGGAGATTGGATATATGTAGACCACGGTCGTTGGACTCGAGGCGTTACTGTTGAAGATCAAAATGGGCAAGAAATTATCATTAGACGTGTAGATAACAAAGATATTTTACTGTCAAGTGATGAAAAACCTAGTGACATATATTTGGTGAAAGAATGACAAATCCATTTCGCGATCAAGAAAAGTTTATGCGAGCCTGTGACCAAACAGTAGGCGAGTTTAATCGAGAACAGTTTAAACTATACCTTAACCTAATGGAAGAGGAATGGAAAGAACTCAAACTTGCTGTCGACAATAACGATAGTGTGGAAACCTTAGATGCACTACTGGACTTTATTGTTGTTACAGTTGGTGCTATACATTCAGCAGGCTATGACGGCGAAGGTGGCTGGAAAGAAGTAATGGGTACTAACTTTGCCAAACTTGACAAGGATACCGGTAAGGTTCGTAAACGCGAAGATGGTAAGGTATTGAAACCTGTTGGGTGGACTCCGCCGGACTTAAAACCATTTGTTAAGTAACACCAAAGGGCTTGCAAAGCCCTTTTTTAATCTGTATAATAAATGTATGATTACCGGATTTACCTGTTCAACTTTTGATCTTTTTCACGCCGGGCATATTATTATGCTCAAAGAAGCCAAGCAACAATGCGACTATTTGATTGTTGGTTTACAAACCGATCCAACTATTGATCGTCCTAGAGAAAAGAATAAACCAGTTCAAAGTATTTTTGAGCGGTATGTTCAATTACAGGCTTGCAAGTATATTGACGAAATTGTCGTTTATGCTACAGAAAAAGATCTTGTAGACATCTTGCTTTCTTATCCTATTAATGTTAGAATACTAGGCGAAGAATACGAACACAGAGATTTTACAGGACGAGCAGAATGTATTGCTCGAGGCATTAAGTTTTATTTTAATAAACGAGAACACACGTTTTCAACAACTGAGCTTCGTCAGCGTGTAGTTGATGCTGAAGCTGGCAAACTAATGAGGTCGGCAAATGACTTGCAAAATCTGCGGTAAAGAGTATAGCGTAACTTGTGATTATAATCAAGGTAGATGTCCGCTACATCCTCCTATGATTAATGCACATAGTATGAGATTTTATAACTTGTTTAAAACTATTAAAGGAATATTTAAACGTGGAAGTTCAACCTAAAGATACAAGCAAGGGACATTTTTATGTTAGTCTTGTTAAAAGCATTGTACGTATCGGTGCAGGCGGTTGCCTGATTATGGGTAATTTATTTTTTGCTGGCTTCTTGCTTATTTTTGCAGAAGTGTTAGGTGTTGTTGAGGAATTAGTATGAATGAAAAATTTAAATCAATGCTTATGGAATGTTACAGCCCATATGCAGTAGAACAGATTGATTATGAAAAATTTGCAAAAATGCTTTTGCAAGAATGTTTTGATATTCTTTCAGATGAAAAAACTTACAACTCGTGTGTATTCACAACATTTGATAAGAGTCAAGCAATATGTGTTACAGAAAAAACTATTGAAGCAATCTGTGAACGATTTGATGTTAAACGAACTTATGGAGTAAACGGTGAAAGAATTGTGGGTTGAAAAATATCGTCCTAATAAATTAGACGGGTATGTGTTTAGAGATGCACATCAAAAAGAACAAGTACAACGCTGGGTCAAGGAAGGCATTATTCCTCATTTGCTGTTTAGCGGTAATGCAGGCATTGGAAAAACCACACTAGCCAAAATCTTGTTTAACGAGCTTGATATTAATGATCTAGATATTTTAGAGATTAATGCTAGTCGAACAAACTCAGTTGAAGACGTTCGCGATAAGATTGTTAACTTTGTGCAAATGATTCCGTTTGGTGACTTTAAAGTTGTACTGCTAGACGAGGCCGACTATTTGAGTCCTAACGCACAGGCTGCTCTACGCGGTGTTATGGAAGAATATCATACCACTGCTCGATTTATTCTTACTTGTAACTATCCAAATAGAATTATCCCTGCTCTCCACAGTCGTTGCCAAGGCTTCCATATTGAACGTGTCGATGTTAACGAGTTTACTGCTCGAGTAGCTACAATTTTAGTCGAAGAAGGCGTAGAATTTGATCTAGACACACTTGATACATTTGTTAAAGCAACGTATCCAGATCTGCGTAAGTGTATTAACACAGTGCAAATGAACAGTTTGGAGGGCAAGTTGCATACTCCAGAAAAAGGAGACACAGGTGAGCAAGATTACAAAATTGAAATGGTTGAGCTTTTCAAGAAAGGCAAGATCACAGAAGCACGTAAACTCGTCTGCGGCCAGGCTCGCCCAGAGGAGATGGAAGAAATCTATAGATGGCTCTACGATAACATTGCCATTTTTGGAGACGAACCAGCACAAGAAAAGGCTATTCTTATTATCAAGCAAGGTCTTGTTGATCACACATTGGTCATTGATCCGGAAATTAACCTCGCTGCCACGCTGATTAGACTCAGCCATCTATGAAACAAAAATATATTGATTTATATATGGATTGGGCGTTACGAGCTGCCGAGCTTAGTCACGCTCGAAGACTACACGTTGGTGCTGTAATTGTCAAAGATGACACTGTTATTAGCTACGGGTATAACGGTATGCCTGCAGGTTGGGAAAATAACTGCGAATACGAGGTTATTGTAGAAGACGGTGACGATTATGTAACAGATTTGAAAACAAGACCAGAGGTACTTCATGCCGAATCAAATGCTATTGCAAAACTGGCAAAGTCTCATAACAGTGGGCTTGGGGCCGATTTATTTGTTACTCACAGTCCTTGTCTCGACTGTGCCAAGCTCATTTATCAGTCAGGTATTCGTCGTGTTTATTTTAATCAAAACTATCGTGATGATGCGGGACTTCAATTCCTAAAAAAATCAGGAATAGAAGTAGAACAAATAAAAAAGGACGCATAAGCGTCCTTTTTATTAATCACCGTAGACTTCGAGGACTTCTTTAACTGCTTCGTGTCGTTCGATATCCTGGCTATCAAAATAAACAACATCAATATGATCTAAACGATGACCTTTGATTTTGTCAATAAAGTCAATCAAACCGTTGTCGCGTAATCGATCGGCTTGTGCTAGATCTCCTGTTACCACCATTTTAGAATTTTCTCCTAATCTTGTTAGTAACATTTTCATTTGGTTTTGTGTGGCATTTTGCATTTCGTCCGCTATAACGTAAGCATTCTTAAACGTGCGGCCGCGCATATATGCAAGTGGGCTTATTTCTATAACTCCTTCATAGAGCATATTTTCTATATCTTTCTGTTGATAGTATTCTCCTAGAACGTCAAAGATTGGTCTTGTCCAGGGTGCCATTTTTTCATTTAGCGTTCCTGGTAAAAATCCCAAATCTTCGTCTACTGAAACGGCGGGCCTTGTGACTATAATTTTATCAACTTTACCTTCTTGGTACAGTTTAATTCCCATTTGCACAGCCAAGAGAGTTTTACCCGTACCGGCAGGTCCAATAGCAAATAGAATATTTTTGCTATCGTCGTGCAGTTTGAATAGATAAGTTTCTTGGTTCTTGTTGCGTGGCAACAGTGTTACTCGCTGCTTTTTGGCAGGAATATGTGCGTGAAAATCAATTACATTCACATCAGAAGTAAAACGTTTTTTAACTCTGTTTTTACTCATTAAGTTTATCTCCCACTTATAATAAGCAGGACCTTGTAGTGACCGCCCGATAACCACAGAGGCCCTACATTTTTATTTACTATTTTTGGCTAATATTAAACTGATAATATAACAGTTCTAGCCAGCTAAATAAGTATAAACATTCCGGAACTTCATATGAAAGATATTTTAGAAGTAATTAAAAACGTAGAATCAATCTACAGCACTAACAGCAGTTTATCAGTATTAAAAGACTTTGAAAGAGTGCTGGATGAAATGAATATGTACGTTTATAAAAACTGGCAAGAAGGCGAACTAGCTTCCGGTCCTATTGTCGAACGTCATTGGGTTAAAGCTAGCTTTATGTGGCCTCGAGAAAAAATGCCAGACCCTATGGCTGCTAAAAGGCTCATAGATTATGGCTGCAAAATCAAATACGAAAAAACTTTCTTAATGGAGCCAAGAAAGATTAAAAGTCCCGACGATTTTCGTCCAGGCACACGCAAAGGAAAATTAGATCACACACCTATTTGGGTTGTTGAAATAATGATGCCAAAGAAATTAGTAGAAGACATTTACAACGGATATATGAAGAAAATGAAAGAAGGTGTAGGAATTAGATCTGAAAGAGTAGATTCTGCACCACCACAAGAAGCTGATGCGGCGGCAGCTCAACCCGCAGCCGCGCCAACAGCGGCAGCACCAACAGGAGCACCAAATGTCGCAGCTTAATGAAGGACTACTAGCAGGAGACTTAAGGTTTCTTGTTGATAATATTTTTGAAGTAGATAGCTATGCTAGTAAAATGGGCGAGGACAAAGACATCGTAGTGATTTCTTTTACTGTTAACGACAGAAACCCAGCCGAGGATCTAGTAGAGTTTGTTGAAAACGGTTACGATTTTGTTTTAGATGCCGATATTAGCCCCGGTGAACTTAATGATGGCAAATACAAGGTGTTTGTTGAAATTGAACGCAACAAAAGAATACACGAACAAATTTTAGAACTGCTCAACGGTGTTGGAAACCTAACAGAATTACAAGACTTTAAGTTTAGATACTATAAAAGTTTTCACAGTTTAGATGCTACTAGAGAAAATTTAGACGAAACAATTCCTAAAAATAAAGAAGATTATAATATTAACATACAAGAAAATCATCTTAACAACTTTAGTAACTTTTTTAATAGAAGTTTTTTAGAAACATTAGCAGTAGACAATGATGATATTGTTTTTAAAAAACAATATGCTGAACCATTAAGAATGCGTATCAAACATTCTGGACCTACTCAAGAAGTATATGAAAATATCAAAGGTCCTATAATGTTAGAATCTAAAGATGTTAGTGAAGTGTTATTTTATACCAAATATATTGGAAATTATAACATTACTAAGATTGGTTCTAATTTTATTTTTGAAAATAACGGATATGCAGTAGCACTGGAGAAAGTATAATGTGGCAATTTCAATGGATGATTAACCTAATACCAGATGCTGTACTAAGTTTTATTTACTGGGTAATCATATTTGTTGGTATCACTGGAATTATTGCTGGCTGGTTAGGTAAATGGATTCCATTCTATGGTCAATATGCAAGAGTGCTAAAACCAATTGGCGTTGCATTACTAGTACTAGGTGTATGGTTACGCGGTGGATACGATGTTGAAATGGCATGGCGTGACAAAGTGCGTCAGTTAGAAGAACAGGTTAAGCTAGCTGAAGAAAAAGCTAATACTAAAAATACCGAAATTGAAACTAAGATTGTAGAAAAAACCAAAATAGTCAAAGAAAAGGGCAAAGACATTATCAAGTATGTTGATCGTGAAGTTGTTAAGAAAGAAGAAATAGTCAAATACATAGAACAATGTCCTGTGCCTAAGGAAATTATTGACTTACACAATCAGGCTACAGAACTAAACAAGGCAGCGGAGGGTAAGAAATGAAACTAACTAGCTTATTAGTCGTCCTAATGCTAGCTGGCTGTGCTACTCCTGTGCCGGTTAAGCCTAAATTTCCAGAAGCTCCTCAATCATTAAAAGAACGTTGCGAAAGTCTTAAAAAGATTGAAGGCGACAAAGTTGCCATAACAGAAATGTTAAAAGTTGTTATACACAACTATACATTGTATTATGAATGTTCCACAAAGGTAGACGGCTGGAACGAATGGTACGAATCTCAAAAGAAAATTTACGAAAGCGTCAAATGAAATTTGTAATCCTAACATTTGCATTATTCTTAGCCGGATGTGCAACTACTAATTCCGATGTTGAAAAATCTCTATCACGAGATAAAACAATGGATCGAATGGCCAAAATTGCATTAATTAACGAAATGCTACAAAGTCCAGATCCAATTGTTAGAGCCAAGGCAGCTGAAATTGCCGACAAGTTTGTAAACGAAAAGAAAAGCCTATTTAATTTCTAAAGGAGCAACAATGGCAAACGTAGTAGATACAGTTTTAAAAATGTTCACAAAAGAAGCAAAGAATCCTGATGCACCAAAACCAGCACCAGGTTCTAGAAGCGAACGTGAAGCAAAAATCAAAGACAAAGCAGGTATGGTTATCTCTGTGTTTGCATTGTTCCTAGCAGTTAATAGCTGGTACGGCGGCAAGTTGTCCAGCACAGTGTTAAACAATACACTAGGTGCTAACAATGCTTGGGCACAATATCAAGCAAAGAACAATCGTTTAGTGAGTTATGAAATTGCTAGTAAGACAACTAGCGATCCTGCACTAAAGAAAGAATTTAAAGCAGAAGCAGAACGTATGGACAGTGACAAAAAAGAGATTGCTGTCAATGCCCGCAAAATGGAAGCAGAAAGAGAACTAGCAAAGAAATCTAGTCCTTGGATTGGTTATGCGTCAACAGCATACCAGCTGGCCATTGTTGTTCTATCAGCAAGTATCCTTGCAGTTAGTATGCCAATGTTCTGGGCTAGTTTTGCAGTAGCAGGTGTTGGTCTAGTGCTAAGTGCCAATGGATTGTTTTTATTCTTCTAAGGTGAGTTATGGCAAATAAACAGTTTTTTAATCTTAAAAATAGCAGTGGTTGGGGCGGTCGTACTGACAAAGGTTGGTGCCAATTTTTAAATGATAACGGCGTTTGGCCAAATCAAAAGGGTGGAAGCATTGACAATACCTTTAGTTTTAATGTACCAGTAAAAGCCTACTATAACGTCAACGGCAGCTTTGATGATGTAGGAACTGTTTACATTGATGGCAAACAAGTCTTATCTATTAAAGACTACAAAAATATCTATAGTGGTGTTGTTTTATTAGAAGCAGGCAATCATAGTATTCGTATTACTGGTAAAGACAACAAAGGCAATTATGGTGTTGCTGTTACAGTTGAAGGTGATGTTGATGCACAAATTTCAGCACAACAACAAGCAGATGCTGCCGCAAAAACACAAACAGATGCTAAAAAAGATTTAGATAGTAAAAATGCTACAGCAGTGTCAGCACAGGCCGCAGTTGGTGCTAAGGTAACTACTGACGTCAGTATCACATACAACAAAGGTGCAGTAAGTGCTAATGGAAGTGCTAGTGCTACAGCAGGTGCTAGTGCTGGTGCTAGTGCTAGTGCAGGCGTAAGCGGCAACTATGCTAGTGCAGGTGCAAGTGCAGGTGCAAGTGCAGGTGCAAGTGCTACAGCAAGCGGTAGTGGTAGTGTTGGAAATAATACAGCTAGTATTGGAGCAAGTGGTTCTGCAACAGCATATGCAGAAGCAAGTGCATCTGCTTCGGCACAAGCAGGTGCAGGTTTGCAAGGCAACAATGCAACAGCTGGCGGAAGTGTTGAAATTGTTGTTCGTACAGAAGCTGGTGTTTCAGCACAAGCTCAAGCAGATGCAACTCTACTAGGTATTCAACTAGCAGAAGCACAAGCACAAGGTTCAGCATCAACATACACAGAAGTTTATGTACGTGCAGACGGTAGTGTTACTGTTGGTGCAAATGGTGCTACAGTTCAAGCAGGTGCCATTGCTGGTTACGGTATTGGTGCGGGCGCACAAGGATCGGCAGGTGTTACTACTGTAGTCGGAGGCGCCGATGTTAAGGGCGGTGCAGAGGTCAGCATTGGAGCACAGATTGGCGCAGAAGGTGAAGCACACGCTACACTAGAAGGCAACAAAGTAAGCATTGGCATTAGCGGTGAGGCAGCTATTTTAATTGGTCTAGATGCAGATGTTAATGTTGATTTAGACTTCGGTCCAACTGTTACAGCAGTTAATGCCGCATTAAACTCTGGCAAGACACTTAACGAAGCGTTGTCACTTGCTACAACTAACATCAATAAGACCGCCGTTGCTTATAACAAGACACAAGACGAACTACAAAAAATTGCCGACGAAGCAATGAAAGTGGCGAAGCAGGCAGAAAAAACTTATTACGATTCAGTTAACGGTGCAACAAATGCCGCTAACCAGGCAGCTAAAGTAACCAATGATGCTATCAAAACTACAGAAAAGACTTTGAGCGATGCAGGTAAGACTGTAGTCAATGGTGTAGTTGACCTAGGTAATCAAGCAGTTAAGGGTGTTAACGATGCTGGTCGAGCAATTGAAAACACAGCCAAGGACGTAGGAAAGGCATTAAATCCAAAGAACTGGTTTTAATTAAAATATTTAGGAGCGAACAATGAGCGAAAAAGATTATGAAAGTATGAGTGCATCAGAAAAGAAAAAAGAAGATTGGATGAATAGTAAATGGCGTCCAATGATGGGCTGGCTGTATATGGGAACCTGTTTCTTTGACTTTGTGTTGTTTCCAGTGTTATGGAGCTTACTACAATCAGTTAAAGGATTACCGGTAACGCAATGGCAACCGTTAACACTGCAAGGTGCAGGATTATATCACATTGCAATGGGTGCTGTTCTTGGACTAGCAGCCTGGGGTCGCACACAAGAAAAACTAAATGGAGCAAACAATGGCGGTTTACAATCAATGGCACCAAGCGGCACAACAGCATTTGGCTCTGCGCCAACAAGTAACTTCGGTTCCAGTAGCTTTGGTTCAACACCAACAGCGTCATCAAGTAGCTTTGGCGGCAGCGGCTTTGGAAGCACACCTAGGCCAACTCCGAGCTTTGGAGCACCAGCAGCCGCAGTTACCGGGGCAGCAGTAGGATTTGGTGCGGCGTCAGCTTTACCAACAATGGATAAGCCAATGCCAAGCAGACCACCATTGGACGAGGATTTTCCTGAAATTAATTGACAAGTAAAATTTAGTGCTATATAATAGTACTATGGATTACTATAAGATTTTAGGTGTAAACGAAAACGCCAGTCAGGATGATATTAAAAAGGCCTACAAAAAGTTGGCCATGAAGAATCATCCTGACCGTGGTGGCGATACAAAGAAATTTCAAGAAATATCACAAGCCTACGACACGCTTAGTGATAATCAAAAACGTGCTCAGTACGATGCACAAAAAAATGGTTTTAATCCATTTGGGCAAGCAAGACATCACCAAGGTTTTCAAGACATAAACGATATCTTTTCAAGTTTTGGTTTTGCTGGCGGTCCATTTAATTTTTCAACAAATTCTAGAAGAAATAGAGATCTAACTATTCGAGTTAGTATTTCTCTCAAACAGAGCTATTCTGGTACACAAATTGAAGCACGATTTAATACACCAGCTGGTCGACCAAAGACTGTGATTGTAGATATACCAGCTGGCGTACAAAACGGTCAGACTATTAGATACCCAGATCTAGGCGATGATTCTATACCTAATTTACCAAAAGGTAATTTAAATGTGCAAATAATAGTTGAACCTGATCCTGTATGGAGTCGACGGGGAAACGATCTTGTATACACATTGAGCATTAATGTGCTAGAGGCAATGATTGGCTGTGTTAAAGAAGTTGAAACTTTAGACGGAACCAAAATGCCTTTAAAGTTAAGACCTGGTATACAACACGGAGCAGAATTTGCTAGCGGCGGCAGAGGTTTTAGAGATGTTGGCACTGGAAGAGTTGGTAGTTTAATTATTATTATTGATGTTGAAATACCAGCTGTAAATAATCAAACTCTGCAAGAGGAACTGAAAAATTTATATGCTAGAATTAGTTAAACACCCAGCAGACATTTTAAAAGAAACATTACCTAATTTTGATTTTGACAATCCAATAATGGATCCAAAAATTCTTGAAGAAGAAATGGTCAAGTTAATGTTTTCTGAAAACGGCCGAGGGCTTAGTGCTAACCAAGTTGGCGTAAGGGCTAGAGTTTTTGTAATAAAGACAGAAAAATTAAAAAACGTAACCACACCATTTGCAGTGTTTAATCCCAAAGTGATTGCTGTAGACGATGAGCAAGTTCAAGACTATGAAGGATGCTTGAGCTTTCCAAATTTATTTCTTCCTGTCAAGCGAGCTAAACACATTGTAGTCGAATTCTTTGACAGAGATAATAATCAGTGTATAATAAGATTAGATGACATCGATGCAAGATGTTTCTTACACGAGTTGGATCATTTGAACGGTGTATGCTTTACAGATAATGTAAGTAAACTAAAATTGGACTTAGCAATTAAAAGACAAAGGAAATTAAATGGTAGAACCAAGTAACGAGCTACAACTAGTATTTGAAAAAGCTATTAGTGTAGCTAAACAGCTCAAGCACGAATATTTAACAATTGAGCATCTTCTCTTTGCAATGTTGTGCGAAGAAAGTTTTAATAAATGCGTTACCGGTTATGGCGCAGATGCAGATTTCCTTAAGAAGAACTTAGAGCTTTATCTTAAAAATAAATGTGACGAGATTGTTACAGAACAAACTGACACTAAACCTCGTAAAACTCAGGCTGTTGAGCGTGTGCTTAATCGTGCGTTTACACAGGTATTGTTTAATGGTCGTCAAAAAATTGAACCTACAGATGTATTTCTTGCTATTATGAGCGAGAAAAGATCCTATGCCAATTACTATATTCAACAAGCAGAAATTGATAAAGAAAAATTTGCTGATTATTTGAACTCTGAAATTTCTGCACAGGAAGAAGAAGAACCTCAAGACGGACAATCAGAAAGAGCCCTTAGAGCATTTACTACTAATCTAAACGATAGCGTTAAGAAAAACAAAGTAGATCCTGTTATTGGTCGAGTTGATGAACTTGAAAATGTTGCCCTAGCACTTGGACGTCGTAGCAAATCAAATGTTATTTTAGTTGGTGATCCTGGCGTAGGTAAGACTGCTATTGCAGAAGGTCTTGCTTATAATATTGTTAAAGGAGCAGTGCCCGAGTTCTTAAAAGAATATAAGGTATATAATCTCGATATTAGTTCAATGCTAGCAGGCAGTAAGTATCGAGGCGACTTTGAAGAAAGATTTAAACTAGTAGTCAAGGCCTTAGAGAAAAAAGGCAAGACTGTGTTGTTTATTGACGAAGCACATATGATTAACGGTGCAGGCGCAGGTGGTCAAAGCTCAAGTAATGACCTAGCTAACATGATGAAACCTGCATTAAGCAAGGGCAATATTAAGGTAGTTGCTTCAACTACTTGGGAAGAATATCGAAAGTACTTTGAAAAAGATCGAGCATTAATGCGTCGATTCCAACGTATCACTGTTGACGAGCCTACTTCAGAAATGGCTGTACAAATTCTTAAGGGTATTAAAAAGTATTACGAGCAACATCATAATGTTAAAATCAAGGACGATGCTATCCAAGCGGCTGTTAAACTGTCAGTAAAATATCAAACTGATAAGAAACTTCCGGATAAGGCCATCGACTTGATCGATTGTGCTTGTTCTAGATTTAATCTTAAACTAGCCGATGACAGGATTGTTGACGAAGCATCAATTCAATTTGAACTAAGCAAAATGGTTAATATGCCTGCTGAAAAAATTGCAGAACAAGAAAGTGAAAACTTGGTTAGTCTAGAAAGCAATCTACAACAAGCAGTGTACGGTCAGGATTCTGCTATCACTGAAATTGTTGATAAGATTCTTGTAGCACAAGCTGGATTAAAATCAGAAAACAAACCTATTGGTAGCTTTGTGTTTATGGGTCCAACTGGTACTGGTAAAACCGAAACAGCTAAAGCATTGGCTAAAAACTTAGGTGTTAAACTTGTACGTTTTGATATGAGTGAATACCAAGAGAAACACTCAGTATCTAAGCTAATTGGTTCACCTCCGGGGTATGTTGGCTTTGAAGAAAATGCTGGTCTACTGATTACTAAGATTCAAGAAAATCCTAATTGTGTTCTGTTGCTAGACGAAATTGAAAAGAGTCATCCAGATGTTTCGACTATCCTACTGCAAATGATGGATAACGGTTTCATTACAGGATCAAATGGAAAGCAAGCAGATTGCCGCAACTTGATTCTTATTATCACTACTAATGCCGGTGCACAGGAAGCAGAAAAGAATCAAATTGGATTTGGTACTCAAGAAAAGACGTACGAAGATAAAGAACTTAAGAAATTCTTTAGTCCTGAATTCCGTAATCGTTTAGATGGCGTAATTACATTTGGTAAACTGACCAAAGAAACAATGATCAAAATTGTTGGCAAGTTTATGGTTGAAGTTAAAGAACAAGTCAAAGAAAAAGGCATCAAGATTAAAATCACTGATGAAGCTGTTGACTGGTTAGTTGAAAAAGGCTTTGACAAAAAGATGGGCGCAAGACCTTTACAACGTGTAATTGATAAAGAAATCAAACGACCGCTTGCTAAATTAATGTTGTTTGGCGATCTTAAAAACGGAGGTTCTTTAGTAATTGACAGCAAGGATGACCAGGTAATCTTAACTGCAAAACCTAAAATTGCTAAAGCTATTCAAAATGAAACTAGCGAAGTCGATACAAACTAAACAAACTATTCGGCTGTTTAACGGAAAGTACAAATATAAGATTGTGCTTCTTAGCAAGGCAGCATCTTGGTTTAGAGGTGGAGATTTAAACACTATTAAGAAAAATCTTAATTCATCTTCTAGTTCTAGTATATCTTGGGTTAAAAAATTAACTCAAGATGACTATGATTATGTGTTTAGATTAGTAACAGTTCTTAGCTCTACTAAAGATTATCTAATAAGAGTAGAAAGTCCTTATATAAATTTTTACACTAATAATCCTAGTGATATCGAAAAGCTGTCTAAAATAAACGAAAACAACGTCAAATATGTTAGTTTACCTGAACCTGGCTCGGAAAACTTATTAGATAGCAACAAGGTTTTAGTTAAAAATTTAAATTATGCTTATAAAATTACTATGGGCAAAACTAGATCTAACCATAGCAACTTTGTATCTTGGTGCGTAGGTAAGGAAGATAAGGTAAGACTTACTAAAAGTGCCAGCAAAAATCTAAACAAAGACTCTAGTTGGGGCGGGTATTATTTCTACGTAAAAGACGATAAAACGCTAACTATGGTTAAAATGTTCCTAGGAGAAGGCATTAATAGTGTTGAAAGTGTGGTAAAAGCCTAAAACTCAAAGCAATAAGTAAAGATCCCTTTTGCGATAAATATCGTAAGAGGGATTTTTTATGACTAAATCTATTTTAGAATACATAGAACAAGCAGAATTAGAATCTACTAGCAACACCATAGAAGCCGGTGATGATTTTGTGCTAGTATTAGCTCCAGGTGTAGCATTAGAAACATATGTGCTAGAATCATGGAACGACGGAGTATTACTAGCTAGTGATGCTGAAACTTTAAAGTTTTTAGAAAGCCGTGGCTGCAAACTAGCTGAACACGAAATACGCCTCAATGAGGAAATAGGTTACGATCAAATTAGTCCAAAAAGTGCTAGTTATATTTTACGTAAACTTGATCAAGGTATTTCTATAAGTGACATACTTGATGACTTTCCCGAACTAGGCAGAATGATGGATATCATTGCAGGAGAACACGGTCTACACGGGGACGACGATTTTGAAGAAATTGAAGATATCCTAAGAAATGACCTAGAAGACATTGCCGCAGAAGAAGACGATTTTGGAGACGATCAAGAAGACGGCGAAGAAGACGAAGAAGACATGAGAGAAGCTGAGTACCAAGGACGTAAAGTAGCGTTAGGTAAGCCAATAGCCGGAGATGTCAAAAAGTCTAAAGTCTATGTTCGTAAGCCAAACGGCAAAGTTGTTAAAGTAAATTTTGGCGATAAAAAATTAAGCATTAAAAAACATATTCCAGGACGTCGTAAGAGCTTTAGAGCTCGTCACAATTGTGCTAATCCAGGTCCACGTTGGAAAGCACGTTATTGGTCATGCAGGGCTTGGTAAAATGCACATATTTGAATTATATAATCCTAACATAAAAAGAGAAGATTTTGATCTCACTGACGATCTAATTTTCTTTATGAGGAATGATCCTAAATTTTATAGACAGGAGTATCATCCTTTTCTACAAAAATTTCACAGACACTGCGATGCTGATAGGAGAGTTAGCACTAAAGCATTTGTGCCTATTGTTACTAAAGCATTTGAATCTTATAAAGATAGTTTTCCCGTTGAAGGATTAGAAGAAAAACTATCTGAAGAAAATTTACAGGACGTTTGTGAAAAACTTCAAGCTGAAGAAACTCAGTTCTATCACGACGAAAAAAATAAAAAGACCGAGACTACCGATGAAACTAAGAGAACTGTTTGAAGCTAGACAACGTAGCGTTGGCATTATATTTGGCCGATTTAATCCGCCGCATAAAGGTCACCGAGCAGCCTGGGAGATGGCCAGTGAAAATGACGCTTGGTTTGTAGGTACAAACCAATCAACACAAGGTCCAAAAGATCCGTTGCCTTATGACGTTAAGATTAAAGCAATGCAAGCAGTGTATCCAGAAATTAAAGGACATATTATGCCAGAACAAAGTTGGCTTACTATGGCCAGTGCTGTTTATAAAAAATATGGCGATGTAATTTTAAATGTATACACTGATGAAGAATGGGTAAGCAAAGCTCTAAATCAATACAATGGAGTTGAAGGTCCACACGGGCTTTACAGATTTAAAGTTATTAATACACAACCAACACCTCGACTAAGTTCAGCAACTGCTTTAAGAGCCGCTGTTCAAGCAGGAGACAGAGAAGCATTTGCAGATGCTGCCGGAGTTGATGCGGATACTCCAGTAGCTGGTCAAAGTTTCTTTGACCTTGTTGCACAATATCTAAATCCGTATGCAGAAAAAGCTAAAGCAAAGGTTGCTAAGAAAAAAGTTAAAGAGCCTGAGCTAAACGAATTATCAAACGAACTGCTAGGACGTTATAAAAAAGCAGCGGCTGCTGATGCCAGTAAAGCCGACAAGGAAGGTGATTATCAAAGAGCTAATAAACGTTTTAGTGGGATTGTAAAAGCTACCAAAAAACAATTTGCCAATGATGAAAAAAAGCATACTGCAAACGAGGAGGCTGCAGGTGTTGGTACTATTACAAAACAAAATTCAACAGCAGATGTAAACAAAGGTACACCACGAAAGAATTTAAAAGCATTTAGGCTAATATGAACATTCAAGAGTTAAAGAAACTAGCAGGCATTAACGAATTTAAAGGATATGTAAAATACAATCCTGTTGATCCCTACGGTGGAAGTAACGTTAGCTTAACTGGTAACGAAAAAGGCGAACTAATGAAAAAACATAATATTAAACCTGGTACTTCAGAATGGTTTCAATTATGGTTTAGTATGCCTTATCTAACAGGCGAAAAGCCTATTAAGGAGCAAGAATGAGTTTTGAATTTGATTTTACACTAGATAAAGTCACACATCTATTACACAAAAACAAAGAACCAGAATATTGGTTTAATGCAATGAACCAATATCTTCCACAGTTCGGAATTACTACTGCGGCTCGTGTTGCAGGATTTATTGCACAAGGTCAACACGAAAGTGCTGACTTTACCATTCTGCAAGAAAACTTAAACTATAGTGCAAAAGGCCTGCGTGGTGTATTTCCTAAATATTTTCCAGATGACGCTATTGCCAATCAGTATGCTAAGAAGCCTGAAATGATTGCTAATCGTGTCTACGGTGGACGTATGGGCAACGGCCCTGAAGCCAGTGGAGACGGATTTAAATTTAGGGGTAGAGGTGTTCTACAACTAACAGGTCGTGCAAACTATACACAATGTAGCCATGATCTATTTGGTGATGATACTCTAGCAAACGATCCGGATTTAGTACGTACTCCAGAATATGCAATTATTACAGCTTGCTGGTTCTGGTACAAGAACAAACTAAATGAAATTTGCGACAAAGGCGATATTGTATTGCTAAGTAAACGCATCAACGGTGGTACTATTGGTCTTGAAGATCGTATTAAACACTGGAATGATGCTTTAGACGTGTTTGAAGGTTAATATGTTACTACGTGAGCTCTTATCTGAAACTTGGAGCGAAAAATATAAACGCTCTATTAATTGTGCTAATCCCAAAGGATTTAGCCAAAGGGCTCATTGCCAAGGTCGTAAAAAGGACGAAGATCAACACCCTAATGACACACCGCGCGGACCAGAATTTAAACCTACTATGCCAGCTGGGACTGTTAAAGTAGATGTATCAGATGTATACGACTGGTATAAACTCGGACAACATATCAGCAATTTAAAAGGTTTAGGCAAGCACGATTTTGGTGCTGGTCCTCCAAGCACCATATTGTCGTTTGGTAGCGAAGAAGAAGAGCACGAATATATTAAAAACTTAATGAAGACTGGTTTAACAACTACTGATATTGACCCAGCTAGTAAAGTTAAAGGTCCTGTTAAACAAAAATTAGATCCCACTTATAATGTAGGTGAGGGTAAAAAGAAAAAACGTCGCAACAGATCAGCAGCCTACGGTCCAGGACCGTATGGTTGGTACGGATTTGATTCTGGATATAGCGGAGAAGGCGGCGACGGTGGAGGTATGGGGGAAAACTTTGCAGATGGTCGTAATCCTCAAGACAAAGGTGATGCTAAACGACACGGTATCAATACTAAAGCCAGTATTAGCAGTTTACGCAAGACAGCTAAACAAGGCGGTCGTAAAGGACAGTTAGCGCATTGGTTAGCTAATATGAAAAGCGGGCGAAGAAAAGCCAACGAAAGCGTAGAAGACAAATTTGATTTTACAATCTTTGAAGATTTCTTCCCAATTGCAATGTCTGTACTTAAAATTAATAAGCTGCCAAAAATTAAACTAGTTATGCAAGTTAACGATACTGATCAACCTACATTTGGAAGATTTGATCCTGAAAATTTGATTATAGATCTAGGAATGGCTAATAGACATCCTATTGACATTTTAAGAACACTAGCACACGAGCTTGTGCATTTTAAACAGCACCTAAATAACGAGCTAGGACCAGATAGTGGCGAAACTGGTAGTCCGGAAGAAAACGAAGCTCACGAATTAGCTGGTGTAATTATGCGTTATTTTAACAAACAGCATAGACATTACTTTAACAGTAGGCCTATAGAATTATGAAAGTATACGAAATTTTAATCAAAGAAACAGCAACAGCTGGCGCAACTAGTGCTGGAAATGTCAGTGTAGGACCAGTTTACAAGAATAAAACAGGAAAAACCTACAAAAATAAAGACGGTACAGCTAAAAATGCCCTAGATATTAAGGGCACAAACTTACTAACCGGCGGCAGCATTAAACGATAAATATAACAAGATATTGGAGAATTCCCAAATGCACGATAACATGATGAACAGACCAGATAACCACGAAGCAAAAATGGCTCGTGCCGATCTTTTTAAACTAGCTCAGTATAGTTTTAAATTATTTAAAATGATTAATGAGCACCAGGAACTTGAAGGATGGGTTCAGGCTAAAATTACCAAGGCAGCTGACTATATTGCCAGCGTATACCATTATATGGAATACGAAATGAAGATTACAGAATACGGCGATGCTATTGAAAATGCCGATATGTATTCTGAAAGTATTCGTCGTGCATTTGAACAAAAGCTAACAGAAGCTAAAGAAATGGCTAAAAAGGCCAAAGCTGAAGTTAAAAAGAAAGAAAAAGAATTAGAAGAAGGAATGGCTCCTATGGATATGGATGGTGCAACTGCTCCTCCACCAAAAGGCCCAGATGGACAATACCCAATTATAACTGCTGGTCCTAACAAAGGTAAACGTTGGAGTCCTCAAACTCCTGGTCCAACAAATCCAGCATTGGGTGCAACTAAGACCAAACGTCATCCTGTAATGCCTAGCAGAACATATGAAGTTCCAGTTAAAGAAGGTAACAAAGCTAAAAAAGACTACGACGGTGACGGTAAAGTAGAAAGTCCTAAGGATGAAGTGTGGGGTTCACGTGCTAAGGCTGCTGCCAAGTCTGGCAAGCCTTTCAAGGAAGACATGAAAGTTGGTGATACTAAGAAAACAGCAACTGGTGAATTAACAAAAACTAAGACAGGTGTAGTTCACAAGCGCACAGATTACAAAGATGACGAGCACGGTGAGGCGCCTAGCACAGTAAAACAAAAATCTGCTGCCGAGAAGAAAGCAGACAAATCAAAAGATATTAAATTGCCCAAGCACGATGGAAACACTTGGGGAATGAAAGGCGGCGAAAAATTTGGAAAGAAAATGGAAGCCGTTGGTAAGTGCAATCATACGCCAAAAGGCGAAAAGTGTCCAGTACACGGTCTAAAAGAATGTGGCGGAATGTACGAAGAATCACATCAAGAAAAGACCACAATGAAGCACGTTAAGAATCCTACAGCAGGAGAAAAGAAAGCTGCCAAGGACATTAAGCCAGGTGTCAAAGGATACAGTGATCGTGTAGCAATGCTTAAGAGTGCTGAGAAAGATGGTCGCTTGAAAGAACGTGCTAAAGGATAATCCTATGGACATGAAGAAAATTCTCCAGGCCATTGACGGTGCTTCATCAAAGAAGCCTGCTGGAGGCTCTAGTGAAATGAAACAATTTTTACAGATTGTAGAGGGCAAAGGCCCTCTTAATCGTTTAACAGCAGCCGAATCCTTGGCTATGCAAGCTGCCGAACAGAAAAAAACAATTACTACTCCTGTTCTTAATGTTAAAGAAGATGCCAAACCTAGTATGATTGGCAAGTACTTTAAAACTATTCAAGAAGAACTATTAGAAGCAGAGACTAGACATAAAGAACGTGCTCGTCAATTAGCTGAACGTGTAGTTGAAAGAGTTACAATAGGGCAAGAAACTCCTCCCGGTATTAATAGATTAACTGGTAAGCCTCAAGAACCAGAACTAAGTTCTCCTGCTCCAGCAAATTCTGCTCCTATGGCAGGTGCCGAGTTGCCAAAAGCAGAAAAAGTTGACGGTTTGAGAACAGACAACATGACTGTCACTGTTAACGGCGAAGCACTACCAGCATTTATGCTAGGACCTACTGATCCAAGACCACGTGGCGGACAAAGAATTGCTATTCCTTACGGTATGTTAGGTATACGCAGTATTGGTAATGCAACTGGTATCATTGCCGGAGGTAGAGTTTATATTCTACCAGCAGGTCAGCAAGAACAATACACTTATAAAGATATTGCCGAAATGGCTCGCCTAGGGTTAACCAACGAAGAAATTGCTAACAAACTAGGATTTGATCTAATCGAAGGTTTAAAAGATCCAAAAGACAATCCTTGCTGGAAAGGTTATAAGCCAGTAGGTACTAAAAAGAAAGGCGGACGTACAGTTCCTAACTGTGTACCAAAAGAATAATCATGGACGAATTACAAAAAGCCCTTAAAATTGCATTTGCTAGCGAATTTAGCTTTTATTTAAAGGCACATTTCTTTCATTGGAATGTAGAAGGACCGTTATTCAAGCAACTTCACGAGTTGTTTGGAGACATCTACGAAGAAGTATACGGTAGCATTGATGACTTTGCAGAAAATATTCGTAAAACAGGCAGTTACACACCTGGCAGTTTTCAACGCCTAAGTATGTTAACTCAAGTCGACGACGAAGTTAATATTCCTGGTCCTAGAGACATGATTGAAGAATTGCTAGCAGATAGCGATAAAATGGCTGGAATTTGCAAAATGGTGTTTGTTATCGCAGAAAGGGAAGGCGAACACGGGCTTGCTGACTTTTTAGCAGGGCGTCAAGATGCACATCGCAAACATAGTTGGATGTTAAGAGCTACATTAAAAGATTTATAAGAACACACCTTAGGACCGGTACTCGTTACCGTATGTGTGGGGAGGCTGCTGCCCTGTTTAAAGGATTCGCTACCCGGATAACTAAAGTGAGCAAGAATAAATATATGATACAATTTGGGGATACAACATGGATTTAAAAGCACTAATGACAAAGTTAGAAACTATTGAAAAACGTCAAATTCTAACTGAAAGTGAAGATCGTCCTGATGCTAAGAAGAAAGAAACCACTTGGACTGACAAGAGTGGCAAGAAGCATCCTGCTACACAAGTTCAAGGACATCAAAGCGTAAAAGCTGATAAAGAATCAGACAAAGAAAAGAAAAAGCACGACCTAGACGAAATGAGCTTTCAAGGTGCTATTGCCAATGCATTACTAAAAGAGTTTGACATTGCAGTTGATGAAGCTGAAGAACAGCAAGAGCAAGAGTTAGACGAAGCTGATAATCCTTGGGCAAACGATCCTGCTAAGGCAGCGGCTTGGGCGGCACTAAGTCCAGAAGATCAAAAATGGTTAGGCGGTGCTGATCCTACAGATCAATTTATTTTGGCCCGTGCTCCTAACAAAGGTAAACCTGCTACTGCAAGATCTATTGGTGCAGGAACTAAGCCAGCAGACACACCTGCACCTGCGGCAGCACCAACTAGTACACAAGTTCAAACAGACGACGAAGGTAATCATTTAATTACTACTCCAGACGGTAAAACTATGGTTGTTGGTCCAGACGGTAAGCCATTACCTAATAGTGGCAAAGAAGCTCCTGCGGCTAGTGCTACTGCTGCTCCCCCAGCAGGCGGCGCAGGCGGCGATGCAGCCGTTGCTAAAACTCGTGAAAGAATGAAGGCATTGCTAGACAAGCTAGAAAAGACAGGTGGCGTGTCAGGTTCTCCAGCTGCTCCAGCAACAGGTACTGCCGCAAAGCCAGCAACAGGTGCTGCCACTAAGCCAGCAACAGGTGGTTCTACAATGCCTGCTGTAGACCCAATGGGTAATGCAACAGGAATGCCTGCAAAAGAATCAGTTACCTATCAAGACGATCAGATTTTAGCGTTAATTAGAGGACTATAATGTCTGACTCAATTTACGAATCATTGAATAAAATTCGTGAACTAGAATCTACAGAGATTCTAAATGAAAATGCCGCTGTTGCTGCTCCGGCAGCAAAGGTAGCAAGTAAAGGTATTGGTAGATTTATACCCGGTGTTGGTGCGGCTCTCGGAGCATACGATGCATATAGTAGAGCTAAACAAGGAGACTGGGCAGGTGCAGGATTATCAGCGTTAGGTGGAGCTGCCAGTTTAATCCCTGGTGTTGGTACTGCTGCCAGTTTAGGCATTGCTGGTGCTCAAGCATTAAGAGATAAACAAAGAACTGGAAGTTATCTTCCAGGAGAAGATGAGATTGCGGCTGCGGTGGCAAAAGACAATCAACAAGTACCAGCAGGTGGTGATCCAAAAATATTTGCACTACAACAACAATTAATTGCCAAAGGTGCTAAAATTACAGCAGACGGAAAAATGGGTCCGCAAACACAAGCGGCTATGAAACAATTTCCAGATGTCAAAATGGCAGAAGATAACGAGGAAAATAAAATGTCAGAATCACAAAAAATTGCAGAACTAATGAGCCGTCTTGCTCAACTAGAACAAAGTCAACCACAAGTTGCTGATGAGGGCATTGCCGATTTAGCTAAAGGTGCTTGGCAAGGTATGAAAAATATCGGTAGTGCATTTAAAGCAGGCGTAGCTGATCCGGCAGGTGCTAAAGCTCTCGCACCGGCAGCTACCAAAGCTGGCGAAAAGGCGGCCCTTAAAACTGGGGCGGCCGTTGCTAAAAATCCAGGTAAGGTTGCAGCCGGTAGTGCCGCAGTTGGTGCAGGTACAATGGCAGCACTAGGTGGAGGTGCGGCAACTAAACCTGCTCCGACAGCACCGGCAAAGCCAGCAGGTGGCACAGCAAAACCAGCGGCGGCTGCACAAACACCAAATGCGGCACCAGATCCTAAAGAAGTTGAAGAACTAAATCAATTGGCTGCAAGTTTAGAAAACAGTATGGATCCTGTTGACATTGAACTATTAAAGCGTTACAGCGGAGTTATTAACGCTATTAATAATCGTCAAGCAGGAGATAAACGTACACAAGGTGAAATTGCCGCAAGCGCCGCTTTGGGTGATTCTCCAATGTAAATAAATTGAAGTCAAATAAAAAGCGCCCTTAGGGCGCTTTTTTAATGATAGTTACCTTGGTAACAATGTCGAATCTCGTGCCCCACATCGTGTAGACTGGGGTTTTTCTTTGTGTAAATGGTACAAGTTCTTGTATTAAAGTTCCAAAAAGAACAAGCATCTACTTTATAATTAAACCCGCCAAAGCCGCGTCGCTTATATTCATTTTCACAAACACGTTGAACATCGTCGACTGGTTTCCACGTAATGAGCATAGTTTCTACCTCATTATCTTTTGTAGAAAACGGTGCTGTCGGATTCTCTGCGTAAACCACATTTGAGCAAATCAGTAAACTAATTAGTGCAAGTTTTTTCATAAGTGTTGACTGTGTGTAGCTAAGTATGTTAATATTATACAATCATTTTGAAGGAGTGTCAATGAGCACAAGAATGTATGGGCCCGAAGAAAAAGCCAAATTAGAAAGACTTATTAACGAAGGTAGTACCGTTTTGAGAGAAATTGAAGATCTCAAAGAAGGTCTTAAAGAAACGGTTAAGGCTGTAGCAGAAGAATTAGAAATCAAACCAAGCATTATTAATAAAGCTATTACGATTGCCCATAAGGACAATTGGAAGGATCACGAAAATGATTGGAATGAAATTGAAATGATTTTAGGCGTGACTAATCGTTTACCTAAGGACTAATTTTGAATCCAATTGTAATTGATAATGCGTTACCGCAATCACTAGCTGACGAATTTGAAATGATGTTAGCATCTAGTGCCTTTCCTTGGTATTTTGTAGCAGATGTTACGTTTGCCAAAGATAAACTAGGAACTAGTATTCCAGCATTTCAACATAGTTATTTCAATCCGGACGAAGGATCTACAAGTGCTTTCTTTAGTCCAATTGCTGTGATTCCTAATATTGTGTTAGATAAAATTGGTTATACAAATCGACCTCAAGTAATCAGGTGCAAAAGTTTTTTACAGATGCCCTTGATTCGAGATCACAGTTATGTACATAATTCAACGCACACAGATTTACCAATCCCCCACGTTGTTTGTTTGTATTATGTAAACGATTCAGATGGTGATACATACATCTACGACACCAAAAACGAAAATCTAATTCAACAAGTTACACCAAAGAAGAATCGTGCTGTAGTGTTTGACGGATTATGTTATCACGCTAGTAGTTTGCCAAGTAAAGATAAGAGAATTATTATCAACTTTGACATAGACGCAAATATTTTAAATAAATAATTTTGTGAAGGTAGGCGTGGCCATAATCCGCAACTAGGTATTTGCAAGCCTAAAAATTGCATAGGAGATAAAATTTGTACGTAGACGCTTTCTTTCAGCGCGATGCTGATATTGTTAAGGTAGTTGAACGTAACGAAAAGGGACAAAGAGTATTCAAAGAATTCCCTGTACGTTATACGTTTTACTATCCAGATCCCCGAGGTAAGTACCAATCAATTTATGGCGATCCTCTCACAAGAGTTGTTTGTAAAAACACCAAAGATTTTAGAAAAGAGCTTAGTATTAACAGTAACAAAAAGTTATACGAAGCAGATATTAATCCAATTTTTTCTACACTAAGCGAAAATTACTTAAACGCAGAAGCACCAAAACTCAATGTTGCTTTCTGGGATATTGAGGTGGACTTTGATCCAGAACGTGGCTATGCTAGTCCCGACGATGCATTTATGCCAATTACTGCTATTGCTGTTCACTTGCAATGGTTAGATACCCTAGTATGTCTTGCTATTCCCCCAAAAGGAATGAGCATTAAAGAAGCTGAAGAATTAGTCAAAGAATTTCCTAATACACATATCTTTGATAATGAAGCAGATATGTTAGACACATTCTTAAATCTAATTCAAGATGCAGATATCCTAAGTGGTTGGAACAGCGAAGGCTTTGATATGCCTTACACTGTTAACCGAATAACTAAGGTGCTCAGCAAGGACGACACACGCAGGCTTTGTCTATGGGATCAATATCCCAAGAAGCGTGAATATGAAAAGTTTGGTAAAACTGCTACTACCTATGACCTAGTAGGTCGCGTTCACTTAGACTCGTTAGAACTTTACAGAAAGTACACATATGAAGAACGACACACCTATCGATTGGATGCTATCGGCGAAATGGAAATCGGCGAAAGCAAAACCGTATACGAAGGTACATTGGATCAACTCTACAACAACGATTTTAAAAAGTTCGTTGAATACAACAGGCAAGACTGTGCGCTACTCAACAAACTTGACCAAAAACTCAAGTTCTTGGATCTAAGCAACAAGCTAGCACACGAATGTACAGTGCTTCTACAGACTACAATGGGTGCTGTAGCAGTAACTGAACAGGCCATTATTAACGAATGTCATCGTCGTGGGTTCCAAGTTCCTAATCGTCCTAAGAGAGATGATGATGCTAATAATCAAGCGGCAGGTGCTTATGTAGCATATCCTAAAGAAGGATTGCAAGATTGGGTTGGATCATTAGATATTAACAGTCTTTACCCGTCAGCAATTCGTGCGCTAAACATGGGCCCAGAAACTATTGTTGGTCAATTACGTCCTGTGTCAACAGATGCTGCCATTGAAGACGCCATAGCTAAGGGTAAGAGCTTTGCGGCCAGTTGGGAAGGCAAGTTTGGCACAGACGAGTACGAAGCTGTAATGAACAAAGAAGTTGGTACAGAAATTGTTATCGATTGGGAAGACGGCGCAGTTGATGTGCTAAGTGCCGCAGAAGTATACAAACTAATTTTTGATAGTAATCAACCTTTTATGCTTAGTGCTAATGGCACTATCTTTACTTATGAAAAGGAAGGTATTATTCCTGGCTTGTTAAAACGCTGGTATGCTGAACGTAAAGAAATGCAGGCCAAACTCAAAGAAGCAATTAAGGCAGGTAATAAAATTGAAGAAGAATACTGGGATAAGCGTCAGTTGGTTAAAAAGATTAACCTTAACTCGCTGTATGGTGCTATTCTTAATCCAGGTTGTCGTTTCTTTGATAAACGTATTGGACAATCCACTACACTAACAGGTCGTCAGATTGCCAAACATATGGCGGGTAAAGTCAATGAAATTATCACAGGAGAATACAATCACGTAGGTAAAGCTATTATCTATGGTGACACAGACTCTTGTTACTTCTCAGCATATAAGACACTAAAGAAAGAAATTGATGCTGGTCATATTCCTTGGACTAAAGAAACTGTTATTCAGCTCTATGACCAAATTGGCGAAGAAGTAAATTCTACGTTTCCGCAGTTTATGTTAGATGCTTTCCACTGTCCTAAAACACGCGGAGAAGTTATCAAAGCAGGTCGAGAGATTGTTGGTTCAAAAGCTCTGTTTATCACTAAGAAGCGTTATGCTGTCTTGTATTATGACAAGGAGGGCAAGCGACAAGATGTTGAAGGTAAGCCAGGTAAGATCAAAGCTATGGGTCTCGATCTTAAACGCTCAGATACTCCAGAATTTATTCAAAACTTTTTAAGTGATGTTCTTGAAATGGTACTAACTGGACATACAGAAGAACAAGTTTTAGATTTTATCAGCGAATTTAGAACTCAATTTAAAGCTCGTCCAGGTTGGGAAAAAGGCTCTCCAAAACGTGCTAACAATATTACGGAATACCAACGTAAGGAAGAAAAGCAGGGTAAGGCAAATATGCCAGGACACGTTCGTGCTAGTATTAACTGGAACACCTTAAAGCGTATGTTTGACGACAAGTATTCGATGAATATTACTGACGGTGCTAAAGTCATTGTCTGTAAGCTCAAAGAAAATCCACTAGAATTTAACTCAGTTGCTTATCCAGTTGATGAACTAAGATTGCCTAAATGGTTTAAAGAACTGCCATTTGATCACGCAGAAATGGAAAGTACTATTATCGACAATAAGCTAGACAACTTAATTGGTGTACTAGGTTGGGATATTAGATCAACCGAACAGTCTAATACATTCAATAAATTATTTGACTTTTAACAAAAAACCTATATAATAAAGGAAAAGGAAAAATTATGAAAGACATTTTACAAGACATCGTAGCTCACACTCATAGCTTGGGATTTTTGCCGTTGGTAAAGATTACAGGAGATTCAAGTTCAACTGTAATTGAAGCCATGGCTGAGGATCGCTCTGTTATTGTTAGTGCAAAATCAAAAGCACCTGTTGAAGAATTCGAAGGTGTATTTGGTATGCCTAACCTAGAAAAACTAAGCCATCATCTTAAGAATCCAGAGTATAAAGAAAATGCTAAGATTGAAGTAGTAAGACAAGATAGGAACGGTAAAGAAATTCCTACTAGTTTACACTTTGAAAATGCCAATGGCGACTTTGTCAATGATTATCGTTTTATGAATAGTGAAATCATTAACGAAAAACTTAAAACAGTTAAGTTCAAAGGTGCAACTTGGGACATTGAATTTGAACCAAACATCGCCAGTATTGGTCGATTGAAGTTGCAAGCACAAGCACACAACGAAGAAAACGTTTTCCAAGTTAAAACAGAAAACGACGCACTTGTATTTTCATTTGGTGACGCAAGTACCCACGCAGGTAGCTTTACTTTTCAATCTAACATCAAAGGCAAACTAAAGCAGTCTTGGTCTTGGCCTGTGGCACAGGTACAATCAATTCTTAACCTTGACGGTGACAAGACTATGAAGATTGCAGACGCAGGTGCAATGATGATCACTGTTGATAGCGGACTCGCAGAGTACAATTATATTCTGCCAGCACAAAGTAAATGATTGAAACACACAAGCGAACCCTTGCAAGAATGATTAGCTACCGAATTACTGCGTGGCTATTCACTATTGTATGGACATACTTATTCACAGGCGACATTGGAAGCGCAACTGGATTTGCTACTGCACTACATATTCTTTTGAGTCTAGACTATTACATTCATGAAAGAATATGGCTTAAAATTAAATGGGGATTAAAGAATGACATTTGAACAAATTACATTTGCCACTCTTTCAGCACTGTTATTAGTTGCAATCACATATCACCTAACTGGGTGGCAACGTATCGCCGAGTGCTATAAGATGTGGTTTACAAAAGAATATTGGAGCCACTTGTATAATAAAGTAGAGGCAGCTAGTTGGCTTGCTAAAGCTATCATTATTATTCCTGGATTAATCTTTGGCATTAATATTTGGCAGCTTTATTTTTTAACATTAGCCACAAGTCTAACATTGATCTGGGCTAGTAATAAGAAGCTGTTGCCTACCTTAGTAGCCTTTAACACAATGTGGGCTTGGTTAAGTCTAATGGTCATTGCACAAAAGGTTATATGATAACTTTACTTAAAAAAATGTTCGTTGACAATGTAAGTTTTGACCTTTATCACGAGGGGATGTATGCTCACGAGTACAGAGATACATTAACTCGAGAAAAGATTGCCAGTGAATACAAACAAAGATATATGCCCGATCCTACTCCGTTTTCTCATCCGGAAAGGTACGATCCTCTTAATCCTCCTAAGGGATGGGCATATGATCCATTTTACGAATGTTGGATACATATTGAATGAATAGAAACTTAACTGCCTCCCAAAATGATTATGCTTGGTTCTTACCAGCAACTTCAGGATTTTATAGCACGTTTATAGGAAAACAACGCTACGGAAATTATGTAGATCCTGCACGTATTCCTAAAAGTTTTACCAATGGTGTAGAAAGTCTTAACTATCTAGAACCAGATAAAGGACTATTCTATTACGACCATTGTCTTTACTCTGCAGGACACGCTAACTTAGATCTTACTAAACAAGACGAAAGCGAAGATATGTTTCGCAATCGAAATCGAGCCACTAGTTGGGTTCTAGGTGACTCAGGCGGATTCCAGATCGGTAAAGGTGTTTGGCCTGCTGACTGGAAAGATCCTAATTGCCCGCAAGCACAAAAGAAACGTTCTCAGGTTCTAACTTGGATGGATAGTCTAATGGACTACGGTATGTGTCTTGATATTCCAGCGTGGGTCGCTCGTAGTCCTGCAGGTTCGGCAGCAACTGGTATTAGCACATACGCAGAAGCAGTTCAAGGTACTTACATTAACAACGACTGGTTTGTTAATAATCGCAATGGTAACTGTAAGTTCTTAAACGTTCTACAGGGTGAAAATCACACTGATGCCGACGATTGGTATGATCGTATGAAAAAGTATTGCGATCCTAAAGTCTATGGAGACCGAGCATTTAATGGCTGGGCTATGGGTGGACAAAATATGTGCGATATTCACCTTGTCCTAAAGCGTCTAGTGTCATTGACATTCGAAGGTCTTCTAGAAAAAGGTCATCA
>JACCEB010524326.1_pt1 | contig 38493 bp, 24 predicted proteins | sample 7454761 | NCBI WGS metagenome assembly JACCEB01 (sample SAMN15323454, study PRJNA562643) | freshwater metagenome | isolation source: river surface water | place: USA:Blue River Watershed | collected 2017-08-18
ACACTTCGAAAAAGCCGTGGCCCTCGAGCCCGATGAGCTGCAGCACCACATCGAGCTCGGCCTCGCCTACCGCGCGCGGGGCGACGCGGACCGCGCCCGTTCCGCGCTGGAACGCGGCCTCGCGCTGGCGCCGCGGGCGAAAATCGACCTCGAGGCGCACACGCGCGCGCGGGCAGCGCTGGCGGCGCTGGCGCCGGGCTGAAGCCACGCCGGCGATCCAGTCACCGAAGCGCCGGCCGCCGAGACGCGCGTCAGTTCCGTGGTTTCGCCGGCAGGTCGACCACCTCGGTCGGGCCGACCTTCACGGTGGCCTTCGTGACATGGCGTTTCAGGAACGCATCGACGCGGGTGTAGTGCGCGATGCTGATTTCTTCCTTTCGGAAGCTGTGGCCTTCTTTTTCTTCGACGTAAAACTCGTAGACCTTTCCCGCCTTCTTCAGCGCCCGCTCCATGTCGTAGCCCTGGTCAACGCGCACCTGGGTGTCGTTCTTCCCGTAGGCCATGAGCACGGGCGCAACGATCCGGTCCGCAAAGAAGACCGGCGACGTTTCGCGAAGCCGCTTCCGGTCGGCAGCGTTGTCGATATCGCCGAGTCGGGTGACGAACCAGTGCCGCATTTCCTTCGATTCCTGATCCCGGATCTTGCCCGCGATATCGACGCGGCCGACGGAGTTGATTCCGGCGCAGTAGAGCTCCGGAGTGAAGGCGAGACCGGCCATGACGGCGTAGCCACCGTAGCTCGCGCCGGCGATGACGACGCGCGCGGGATCGGCGATACCCTGCGCGATCGCCCACTGCACGGCATCGGTGAGGTCGTGCTGCATTTCGAGGCCCCACTTTTTCCAGCCGGCGCGCTCGAACTTGTCGCCGTAGCCGCCCGAGCCGCGGAAATTGATCTGAAGGACGGCGAAGCCGCGGTTGGCGTAGAACTGCACCTCGGGATTGAAGCCCCAGCTGTCGCGGATGCCGTAGGGGCCGCCGTGCGGGTGAAGCACGAGCGGCAGATTCCGCGGATGGCGACCGAGAGGGAGCGTGAGGTAGCCGTGCAGTGTGAGTCCGTCGCGGGCCGCAAATGTGACCGGTTTCATCGGGGCCATCCGCTCCGGGTCGATGCCGGGTTTGAGCACGGCGAGTTCCTCGATCTTCTTCGTCGCGGCGTCGAAGAGGTAATACACGCCGGGCTCACGGTCGCCGGACGCGAAGATGAGGCGGCGCGAACCGTCGGGAGCGGCATGCAGGACGCGGTTGAAAGTCCCGGGCAGCGAGCGGTCGATGCGGGCTTGAAATTGCCCGGCCTCGGCATCGAGCCAGTGGTGGCGCGGGAGGTCGGCGTCGACGACGAGACCGACCACCTTGTGCTTGGCTTCGTCCCAGACGATGCGGTCGACGTCGTAGACGGGGTCGCCGTGCACCAGCTCGCCCAAGGTGCGGGTTTGCGTATCATAGCGGAAGACGGCGGTGGTATCGCGGCCGACGTTTGAGGCGACGAACAAGGTCCGGTCGTCGCCGTCGAACGCCAAGGGAGTCCAGCCCGGCGCATCGGCCTGATGGGAATGCACGGGGGTGAAGGTCCCTTGGACGGGATCGCGCAGCAGGACGGTGGTGGTGAGGCCCTGCACGGCGACGGCGGCACGCACCACGCGGTTGCGGTCGAGAATCCAGCGGCGGACCCAACCCGGATTGGCGATCTCGAGCGTGAGTTTGCCGGTCTGGAGATTCATGAGGCACACATCCGGGCCCTGGGCGCCGGAGAGGGCGCCGAGCACGAGGAAGTGTTTCGGATCCTTGGGCAGCCGGGCGAGCAGGCCGCGGAATTCCGCGTTGGCCTGGCGTTCGGTGCCGGCTTCGGCGGCCCCGCCCACGAGCAGGACGCCCCCGGTGCCGTCGCGATCGATCGCGTAGACGGTGGCGCCGGGCTGACCGTCGGTTGTTTTGGTGAAAACGAGGCGACGGTCGCTGGCCCAAAGCAGCGAGCCGACGTCGTTGTCCTTGAAGTTGGTGAGGAGGTTCTTGGTCTTTTTCTCGAGGTCGATGACCGCGAGATTCATCCGGCGCTCGTAGGGCACGAGGCAGGCGATGCGTTTGCCGTCGGGCGAGAAGGTGAGCTGGGCGAGGTTGGCCTTCTTGAAAAACGTCTCGACGGGGAGTTCGGGAGGTGGAGCCGCGCGCGAGGCGGCGACGAGCGCGAGGGCGAGCAAGCCGAGGCAAGGCAACAGAGGAGCCATGGGGACGCGAAGGCGGCGGGTATGAAGCGCGCGCTCTTCGGGGAAGAGCGCGCGGGAGGGAAACGGAAAGCGGGGACCGCCGGGATCAGAATTCGCGGCGGACGCGCAGGGAACCGGCGATGCCGAGGGCGCCGACGCCATAGACGCGATCGTCGAAGCCGAGAGCACGGTGGCCCATTGCGGGCGGACGCGCGTCGAAGGCGTTGGTGAGGCCGACGGTGATGGAAGTCCGGCGGAAGCCGCGGTAGCTGACCGAAGGATTGACCATCGCGAACACGTTTTCGCCCCAGCCGGCGGCGGTCCAGTTGTCGTTGAAATACTTGCCGATGACATCGGCCGTCACCCGCACGCTGACGTTCTTATAGGCCCACGAGAGCGAATAGTTGTAGCGCCACTCGATGTCGAAGGCCAGGCCGGTGTTGTTGAAGAATCCCGAGCCGGTGCCGGCGTCGGATCCACGCTTGAGAATCTGGCTGGCACTGGCGTCGAAGGTGAAGCTGCCGAGGCGCGTGTTACGCAGCCCGTAGCGCAGGCCGTAGTCGACGCCGCGATAGAGCTGGTAGCCGAGGTTGTTGGAAATGGCGGCGATCCGCGTGATGCGGCCCGGGGTGCCGTCGGCACCGGGCGCCTCGCGGGTGATGGCATTGGGGAAAAGCCGGCGGCCCTCGGCGGTGAGCAGGTAGCCGGCGCCGAGCGAGTTGATCCAGTTGACGATCCGGGTGTCGAAGAAATCGACCGAGAAGCTGAGCCCCTTGACCGCGGGCACCTCGAAGACGGCGCCGGAATACTGCACCTTGCCCTCCTCGGGCTTGAGGTTCGGGTTGCCGCCGACGGTGGAGGGCATTTGGCGGGCGGCGTCCAGCGGTCGGAGCGGATCGAGAAACGCCGTGGTGGTGACGGCGTTGGACTGCGGCGCGTAGAGCTGGCCGAGATCGGGCGCCTTGAACGACTCGGAATAGGAGCCGCGTAGGATGACGTTGACGAGCCGGGTGGAAGGCAGGCGGAGCTTCCCGGCAACCTTGGGCTTGGTGGTGTTGCCGAAATCGCTGTAGCGCTCGTGGCGGACGGCGAACTGCAGATCGAGCCATTTCTGGACCGGCACGGTCATCTCCGAGTAGAACGAGTGGCTGTCGCGGTCGCCCTTGAACGGCGTGGTGGCCGTGAAGCCGATGAAGTTGTTGGGCTCGGGATTGGAGCGGAGTTCGTCGTGGCGGAATTCGTAGCCAGCCGCGATGCCGAGCTCCCCGGCGCCGCGCCAAGGAAGCTGGTAGAAGGAGGCGTTGACGGAGGCGTCGTAGCTGAGGCTGTCGATCTTGCCGTCGAGCCCGCGCGAGCGGGTGTAGAGATTCTTCTCGATGTCGGGGTTGTCGGAGGGTCCGAAGGGATTCCAGGCGGTGGCGCGCGTGGTGCCGTTGAGCGCGGCTTGAAGATCGGCGGCGGCGATCAGATCGGTGTCACGGGCGGTCTCGTTCTGGCCGTAGCTGACGCCGGTTTCCCAATTCCAGACGCGGAGGGCGGTGCCGCGGACTCCGGCGACGGTCGAGAGCGTGGTGCTGATGACTTCGCGCTTGGGGAGGTAGCGGCCGCGGAAGGTGAAGGGGAACGTGGTCGCGGTGTTGGTGAACGAAAGGCCGGTGGGGTTGTAGGGATTGGAGGCGGGCAGCGTGATCCCAGCGAGCGAGTTGGTGAAGCCGTAGGGCTGGAGTTCGTAGTGGGTGAGGCTGCGGCTGTAGAGGAAGTTGGCGAATGCCGTGATCTGCGGATTGATCTGGCGCAGGATGCTCGCGTAGCCGCCGCCGCTCTCGCTGGAGGGATAGAGCATGGTCACGTTGGCGAAGTCCTGCCGGTTGGCGTTGGTGAAGGCGGCCGTGGAAGTGCCGACGTAGGTGAAGCTCGAGCGGGTAGGATTGGCCACACCGTCGGGACCCGGCACGATATAGAAACCCGCCGCGGTCCCTAGACCCGATGCGGTCGCCTGCGCCGCGGACAAAGAGAGGTAGCTCGGATGATAGATCGTGCTGTTCTGGTTGATCCCCTTCGGCCCGAGGTAGCGATAGTCCGTCGTGGTGACGCCGTAATCCTTGATGAAGCTGGAATTCCGGTCCTGCAGCGTGGCACCACCCGTGATCTCCCAGCCGTCCTTGGAAATGCCGGTGAAGACGCTGACGGTGCGGCGGAGCGTGTCGTGCTTGAAGGTGTTGGAGAACGTGACGTCGATCGAGGAGCCCTCGTAGTTTTTCTTCAGAATGAGGTTGATGACGCCCGTGATCGCATCGGAGCCGTAGATGGCGGACGCGCCGTCCTTGAGATATTCGATGCGGTGAATGGCCGCGGCGGGGATGCTGTTGAAATTAAAGATGGTCTGCGCGGTGCCGCTGGCGCTGTTGGTAAGCGCATAGGGCACGGCCCGGCGGCCGTTGACCAGGGTGAGGATACGGTTGGAGCCGAGCCCGCGGGGATTGATCGTGGCGGCACCGGTGACGAAGCTGCCGGTGGTGAATTCGGACACGCCGGTCGAGTTGTTGTAAGGCAGGCTCTGCATGAACTCGCCGAGCGTGGAGTAGCCCTTCTCCTCGATCGCCGCGGCGGTAAACGTGACCACGGGCGAAGGCGTTTCCATATCGAGGCGCTTGATGCGCGAGCCGGTGACCTCGAAGGCCTCGAGTGTGGCAGGGGCGTCCTGCTTGGCCTCGGCGGAGGTGGTCACGGGGACCGGGGCGCGGGAGGCCGGAGCCGCCGCGGTCGGCGAGGGAGTCGGCGCCACCTGGGCGGCCAGCGGGCCGGCAAGCAGCGGGACGAGGGAGGCGAGGACGGCGCCGCGGCGCATGGCAGCGGCCTTCCGGAGGGACTGTTTGTTCATAGTATCTGCCCGACTGGAGGCGGGTATCCGGCATCCAAATACCGGGGCAAGTTGTGGTTTGCTGGGGGAGAAGAGGACGGAAATCCGCGGGAAACGCAAAGCACAATGCGGGCGGGGCCGGGCCCGGCCGGACGCCGGAGCGGCGGAGGCCGCTCCGGGCGGTTGCACCGCGGCAGTTTTCCAGGGCGCCACCGGCACCGAACGCGACAAAAAGAGCGCCCCCGGAAGGGGGCGCTCGGAGTCCTGACGGAAAGATTCCGGCCGATCAGAATTCCCGCGCAAGGCGGACATACCAGAACGCCGGCTCCGGGCTATGCACGCCGGAGAGGTAGGCATCGCCGGGAGAATTGGCGTAGTAAGGCGGCTTCTCGTTGAGCGCATTGCGCACGCCGACGGTGAGCGTGCTGCGCCAGAGCCCCCGGTAACTCACCTGCGGATTGACGCGGATGAACGGGTTGAGCTGCGGTTGCGGCGTGCCGGCGATCGACGTGGTCGGCATCGAACCGATGTAGTTGATGAAGATCGAGGCGCCCCACGGCCCCTTGTTCCAGGCGATGGTGCCGTTGCCGCGCCAGATCGGCACGCCTTCGGTGTGGTCGATATCGAGCTTGGTGATCGCACCGAGCGAACTGAGGCGGTCCTGATGGTATTTGCTCAGGTAGGTGGCCTCGACGCCGAAGCGGAAATTGCCGAAGCGCTGGGTCTTGAACGGATACCGGAGGCTGATGTCGATGCCTTCATTCAGCGCCTTGTTGGAGTTGAACCAGTCCGTCGCGATGAAGTCGATCTGGCCCACCGTGATGCCCGCGGCGACTTCCTCGGGGGTGAGGGATTTGCGCACCACCGAGGTAGGCGGCAGCCGCAGCTCGTTCGCGAGGGTGAAGGTGGCGGAGTCGCGGGTGATAAGGTTGGTCTGGTCGAAGCGGAAGTAGCCGACTTCGAGGGCGAGGTCCTTCAGCTTGCCCTTCGGCACCTCGAGCAGGAAGCCGCCATACCACGTGTCGGCCTCCTCGGGCTTCAGGGCGTAGCCGGCGGCCAGAGTGCCGCGGCCGAGCGTGCGGATCTGCGCCGAGGGCAGGTCGGTGCGGCGGGGATCGAAGAGGTTGCCGGTGAAGCTGACGCTGCCCTTGGAGAGCAGGAAGGCGAGGTCGGGGGCCTTGAACGACTGCGAGAACGAGCCGCGCAGCATCAGCCACTTGGTGGGGCGATACGCCACCGCGACCTTCGGCTTCAGCGTCGTGCCGAAGTCGCTGTAGTCCTCGTGGCGCCCGGCCAGCTGGACCTCGACCTGCTTCGTGACCGGCACCTTCAGCTCGGCGTAGAACGAAGTCACCTTGCGCTCACCGTAGAAGCCGAAGCCCTCGGAGCCGCCGACGACGTTGCCGGTTTCGTTGTCCGTGGTGCGCACGTCGAGCAGCTGCTCCGTGCGGTATTCGGCACCGACCGCGAGGCCGACTTTGCCGGCCCGGACATCGAACAGATCGCCGCCCGCCGACACGTCATAAACGTTGCCGGTGAACTTCGTGTTCGTGGGATTGTTGCCCGAGTAATAGTCGGTGATCCGGGGATCTTCGGGACCGAAGGGATTGGCGTAGAGCGTGGTGCCGTCGATCACCACGCCGCGCAGCGCCTGCTGCACCTGGGAGTCGAATGCGGTGCCCGGAGAGGTGTTGTCGAACGTGCCCTGCGCCCACATGTAGCCGGCCTGCCAGGTCCAGGACGTTCCGGGGATATCGCCGCCGAGGCCGAAGACGGCACGCGGGAAATCCGAGGTGATGTCCGAGTAGCGCGGGCCGACGTTCACCGTGCGGAACGTGCTGAGCTCGATCTCCTGGCCCGGGCCGCCGGTGGCACGTGCGCCGTAGGGATTGAAGGGGTTGTTTGCGGGCACAACGAGGCGGTTGGCCCGGCCGGCGCCGCGGTCCGTCGTCGTGAACGGCGCGGGGGCCGAGGCGTTGATCGTGTTGACGCGCGAATACATGACGTCCGCGAAGCCGTAGAGCGTCGGGGTGAACTGGTGCTTCACGTAGGTGCTGAAACCGCGGAATTCGATTTCGGGCAGCAGGAACGAGTCCTTCTGGTAGTCGTAGAAGCCGGAGCCGGTTGCCCGCGAGATGGGCGCCGCGGTGGCGGCAGTCGGGTTGGACGTCGGGTTGACGTAGGAGAGGATCGTGTTCGTGCCGGGCACGAAAAACCGCGCCGGAAACGTGCTGGTGGAGCGCCAATCGACGCCGGTCAGGTAACCGGCGGAGTTCAGTTCGACCTGGGAGTTCGTCGTCTTGTCGATGCGCTTGTCCGCCGACTTCGAGAAGTCGAAATCGAAATTCCGGATGGCATTCCGTTTGTTGTAGCTGACCGACGTGGTGATGTTCGTCTTACCAGCAGTGGCGCCGGCGATGAGGTAGGCGGACTTCTCCATCGAGTCGGTGCCGACCGTGTTGCCGAACGAGATGGTCGTGCCGACGCCCGTGTAATCGCGCTTAAGGTTGACGGCGACCACGCCGGCCACCGCGTCGGAGCCGTAGATGGCCGAGGCACCGTCACGGAGAATTTCGACGGACTCGACCGCGCTGGAAGGAATCATGCGCAGGTCGATCACGGATTGGAATCCGTTGAAGGCGCCCGCGCCGGAAGGCACCGCGCGGCGGCCGTTGATGAGGACCAGAGTGTTATTGTTGCCCAGGCCGCGCAGGTTGACGGTCGACGTGCCCGAGGCGAAGCCGGTGCCGGAGCCTTCCGGCACGATTGAGAAACCGTTGTTGAACGGCAGCGCGCGGAGCGCGTCGTCCACGGTGGTGAAGCCGGTCATCTGCAGTTCCGCACTGGTGAAGCGGGTGACGGGACTCGGCGTCTCGACATCGATGCGCTTGATGCGGGAGCCTGTGATCTCGAATTTCTCGAGCTTCACCTGTTCGTCCTTCTTCGGTTCGTTGTTGGCAGGGGCAGGCGAGGTCTGCGCGGCAAGGGTGGCGGCACCCGAAAGCGCGAGCAAACCGAGACGTGCAGCCGACCGGGCGGCTGACAGCAGCGGTTGGTTCATAGTTGTGTTGGCTGGGTTGGTTCGCCTCCTGCGCCGTTTGGGACGCAGGGTTGTGGAGCGAATCTTTATGACACAGCTTCGGAACTTCGCATTGGCAATGATGAAGAGGAAAAAAAAGGCCCGCCGGTGAGGGCGGGCCTTGAAGATTCCGGGAGCTAACCCCTGCGTCAGAACTTGATGTTCGCGCTGACGAACCAGAGGCGACCGATCGGGCTGTAGGTCGCGATGTCGACGTTCGACTCGCCGTTGAAGGCCGGCGCGATCGGGCCGAACTTGTTGGCGATATTGTTCACGCCGGCGGTCACGCGCAGGCCGTTGAACCAGCCGGTCCAGGCGCCCTTGCCGCCCCGGAAGGTATAGCCTACCTGGGCATCAAAGACCGAATAGGAAGGCAGGGAAATGCGGCGGGCGACCGTGCTAGTGGCGAACGCATTGCCACCCGTGCCGATGTCGACCACGGAGGGAATGTAGGTGTTGCCGAGCAGTGCCGACCAGGGGCCCTTGGACCACGTAACCGCGGTATAGAAGCGGTAGCCGGGAAGGGTGCCTTGGGAGCCCGTGCCCGCGTTGGTCGCGTGGCCGGCATACTCGTAGTAGGGCTGCGAGGGCAGAGCCTGATACTGATAATCGAGGAAGAACGTTCCGGTGGTGCTGAACTCGAACTTACCGGCTTCCGTCGGCAGCGCGTAGTCCACCGCGACGTCCAGCGCCTTCACCCGCTGACCGGCAAGGTTGACCGCGCCGTCGAAGACAAAGATGCGGTTACCTTGATTGCCGGCCCGAAGGAACGCGCCGAGCTGGCCCGCAGCCGTAACCGGCTGGGCACCCGCCTCGCCCACGAAGTTCTCGAGCGTGACCTGGCTGGCATAGGGAGACTGCGCTCCGAGTTGCTCAACACTCTGCAGAATCGTCGGCACGCCCACGGAGGCGATCACGTCGACCTGATCGATTTCGACGTAATTGACCGACACCGACAGGCCCTTGACGGCCTTGGGCGAAACCACGAAGCCCCACGAATTGGTCTCAGCCGTGGAAGGCTTGAGGCGCGGATTCGAGCCGCTGCGCTGCTGCGCCTGATTGAAGCCCGGGCCAAAGATCGTGGTCATCGTCGATGCATTCACGAAACCGCCTGTGACCGGACCGTAGAGGATGTGCATCGTCGGCGCGGTGAACGACTCGGAATAGGTGTAACGGAGCGTGAGCTGATCGTCGAAGGGCTGCCAGCGGACGCCATACTTGGGCACCTTGGATTCGCCGACGTCGCTGTAGTCTTCCCAGCGATACGCTGCGGTCAGATCGAGCGCGCGCAGGCCGGGAATTCCGTTCTTCGGGCTCGCGACGGGGATGCGCACTTCGGCGAACGCCGCGTCGACGTCACGCGAGCGGGAGAACGGGTCGAAGAACGTGGCCCCCAGCCAGAGCTGGCTGCCGGGACCGGTCAGACGGGAATTCGCATCCGGCGTGCCGGAGAGGCGCTCCTTCTTGGTGTCGATACCGACCGCCATGCCCACTTCGCCCGCCGGGAGCTCGAACACGGCGCCGCTGATCTTGGCATCGAACGCCGACAGCTTGCTGGACATATCGGACTGAGACGTGCCGAAGACGTGGGTAAGAGACGCAGGGTCGACCCCGCCCGGACGCGCCATGGCGTCGAGCGCCGGCGTGAAGGCAAACGTGCCCGACGATTCGGAGAACCCGGTCACAACGCGGCTGAAGGCACCGCCCACCGTGGGCACGCCCTGGGCGTTGAAGCCACCGGCGATCGCACGGTCGATGTTCGGCCGGTAGATCACATTGTGGACGCGCTGGACGGTCGTGGTGTCGTTGATGACGTAAGCCGCCTCCCAGTTGAACTTCTCGCCGATCTTGCCCCGCAGGCCGCCGGTGAGGCGCTTCAGCTCGGAGTCATTGAAGAACATACGCGGACGCGGCAGGTAACGGAAGGCCGCCAGACCGCTGGCGCCACCGAGAGCGACGCGCGTGGGATTGAACGGAGCGTTGGCCGGAATCGAGAGATTCGGGGTCGTCGGCTGGGCCGCGAGCTGCGAATTGCTGTCGGTCTCCGCGACCATGAAGTCGCCGAAGAACTCAAGCCGGCCCTTCTCGAGGAGATCGGCCGAGAACGTGCCCGTGCCCGTGCGCTGGTCCTGCTTGACCATCAGGGTCACATACGGAGCGAGGTCCAGCGTGTTGCCGATGTCCACCGTCGACATGACCTGATAGGTGCCGTTGGCGACCAAGTCGTTCAGGCTAGCAGCCGTGGCGGCCGTGCCCACGGGATTGCGATCGCGGGGGGAATTGATGGCCGGATTCAGGAACAGCGAGGTGACGTTGGCGCCGTTCACCACGATCGCCGGGCTCGGGAAGAGCGCACCGGAGAGCGTGGATGTCCGACCGCGGATGACTTCAGAGAACGGACGGTCCTTCTGGAACAACGGCTGGGTCTGGGAATACGACAGCGAGACGGTCGCACGCACGGGACCGCGCGAGACGCCGATCGTGGTATAGCCCGAGCGCTCGTGGTAGTCGGCGTCGGCCACGGCATAACGCGCGCCAGCCTCGGCGCCGTTGAAATTCTGCTTCAGTTTGATGTTCACCACGCCGCCGACGGCATCCGAGCCGTAAATGGCGGACGCGCCGTCGGTCAGAACCTCAATGCTTTCGATCGAGGAAACCGGGAACTGGTTGACGTCGACGAACGAGCGGCCGCCGCGGCCGTTGGCGCCGTTGTTGGAGACGCGCCGGCCGTTGATCAGCACCAGCGTGTCGAGGTTGCGCAACGAGACCTGCGATCCACCCATCGTGCTGTTGGCACCGGTGTTGGCGTTGGAATTGCCGAGGTTTCCGTTGCCGGCAAAGAAGGGCAGTTGCTTACGGATAACTTCGAGCAGGTTGGTGTTGATGCCCGTGCGCTCGATCTCGCGCGAGCTCAGGATGGTGACCGGCACAGCGACCGCGTCGGCGGCCATGGGGATGTTCGAGCCCGTGACAACGAACTTCTCCAGCTTGACTGCGTCGTTGGCGGCGGCGGGCTGGGCCCACCCCGCGGTGGCAAGGCCGATGCTTGCAAACGAGCAAAGCATAGCCCGCGAAATCCTCTCGGATCGGGTGTTCATAGGTTCAGTTTGTGTGGTTGTGGTAAGCCACGAAACGGCAGGCGCCGCTAGTTGCTTGGCGGGCGAAGTAGCGGAGGGCCTGTCATAAATACAAGGCAAATGCGGCAGGCGGACGGCCGCGTATTATTGCCATATAATGGCCCCAAGTCCTCTTCCGCTTCGCCGTGCCCACGGACCCGAGACGGGCCAGGCTAGGATTGAATCCGGGCCTGCGTGCAGCCTACACCGTGTGCATGGCTGACTCCTGCTTCCGCACCGCGTCATCGCTCTTTCTCTCCGCGCCCCGCCTGCGGCGCCGCATCGTGGGTCTGATCATCTCGCTCTCCACCGTAGCCGGATTCGCGCAGGAGGTGGCGCCTCCCACGATCGATCAGCTTTTCAGCCTGCCGCAGATCCGGCAGCCACGGCTTTCGCCCGACGGCACCAAGATCGCCTTCCTTTATCCGCACGAGAAGCGGCTGGCACTGGGTGTCTTCGACCGCGCCACCAAGGAATCGCGCATGATTCTGAAGGGCACCGACGAGAGCCTGCATTCGTTCTTCTGGAAGGGGAACGATCGCATCGTCTTTTCCGCGGACGTGGCCGGCAATGAGTCTTTCTTCATCGGCTCCACCGATCTCTCCGGCCGCCGCGTGCTCCGGATCGCGGAGTCCCAGCGGCTCCAAGAAAATCTCACCGGCGATGTGGCGGGCATCCTGGATCCCCTGCCGTTCGATCCGGACCGCATCCTCGTCCACGGCTTCTTCAACGGCAACGTCGACAACGCGCTTTTCGTCGGCGGCGCCGCCGTGGTCGCACGCCTCAACGTTCGCAACCGCGGCCTGTCCCCGCTGCTCGAACCCCACCCCAACGAGCGGCACTATCGCTTCATGGCCGACAATCGCGGCCGGCTCCGGCTCCGCGCCAAGCTGCAGGGTGCGACTCTGACGTGGGAGCACCGCGCCGACGACGGCCGCGAGTTCACGCGCCTCGCGCAGCACCCGTTTCATGGCTACGCGGAGACGTGGGATCCGCAGTTTTTTGCCGCCGACAACAACACGCTCTGGCTCATATCGCGCGAGGAGCACGACCGCGGCGCACTCCATGCGTTCGACCTCGCCAAGGGTGAGCGCGGCCCGGCGCTTTTTGTCCCGCCGGAAGGCGAGATCGAGGAGATCATCGTCTCCACCGATCGCACGCGACTGCTCGGCGTGCGCTACGAGGCGGAGCGGCCCCGCTATCATTGGTTCGACGCGGAACGCGGCGCCCTGCAGGCCTCGCTGGAAGAGACCTTCAACGGCTGCGATGTCCGCCTCACCAGTTGGTCCGAGAACAACCAGGTCGCACTGGTCTGGGTGGGTCACGACCGCGAACCCGGCGTCTATTTCGTGCTCGACCGTGCCGCCGGCTCTTTGGCGCAGTTCAAACGCATGCGGGAGATCGATCCGGCGATCCTTCTGCCGCGGAAACCGGTGCGCTATACCGCGCGCGACGGCCTGCCGATCGAAGCCTACCTCACCGTGCCGCGCGCGGCGGCCGGCAAACGCGTGCCGCTCGTGATCATCCCGCACGGCGGGCCGTTCGGCATCCGCGAATCGTGGGGCTTCGACGCTGAGGCGCAGTTTCTGGCCACCCGCGGCTACGCGGTGCTGCAGCCGAACTACCGCGGCTCGGGCGGCTACGGCCGCTCGTTCATCGACCGTGGCCGCCACCAATGGGGCCGCGCCATGCAGGATGATCTGACCGACGGCGTAAAATGGGCGATCAACGAGGGCATCGCGGACCCGGAGCGCATCGGCATCTACGGGGCGAGCTACGGCGGCTATGCGGCGCTCGCGGGCGCGATGTTCACGCCCGACCTTTATGCCTGCGCGGTCAACTACGTCGGCGCGGCAGATCTGGAAATCACGTTCAAGGATCGGGGCGACGATGCGTGGCGGATGCCGGACGATTTCTCCTACCACACCGCCTGGGTCGGACCCAACCGCGCCTACCGCGAAGAGACGTCCGCGATCAACTTCGTCGAGCGGCTGCGCGTGCCGACGCTCCACGCCTACGGGGCCAAGGACCCGCGCGTGAAGATCGACCACTGGGAGCGGCTCGAGCCGCTGCTCCGGAAGCACGGCAAGGACTACCAGGCGATCGTCGAGGGGAAACAGGGTCACGGATTCCGTGACCAGACCGCGTCGATCTCGTTCTACGCGGCGCTCGAGAAGTTTCTCGAGGCCAACCTCCGCAACGCCACCGGCCGGGTGCGCGTGGGCAAACCCGAGGTCGTCGAGATGCCGGCGCGGAAGTGATCCGCGCCACGGTCACTGCACCCGCTTTACGGTGATCCACGCATCGCCGTAACGTAGCCGCCAGTAGCCGCTGCCCGAGCGGTAGATCTCCACTTCGGCGTTCCGCACGGTGGGGAGTTCGTTCACCTCGGTGCCGGTCTGCCGCCAGATCTGGCCGTTCTCGAAAGCAAAGTAAGTGCCGCCCCGCCAGCCCTGGAAATCTCCCACCACCCGGCCGACGAACCGCTCCTGCCGTTCCTCGGCCTGCTTCTGTTTGAATCGCTCCAACGTGCGCGCGACCACCCCCGGCTCCTGCGTGCGCTTGTAGGCGGCAACGGCCTCATCGGCCGCCTTCTTTTCCGCCTGCTGGCGCTCCGCGGCTGCGCGCCGCTCCGCTTCCTGCACCGCCAGACTGCGCTCCCCCCGGGCATATGCGGCGACCGCGGCATCCAGCGCGGCGAGTTGCTCGGGCGTGAGGCCCGCCAAGCCCAGACGGGCTTTCTGCTCCACGGAGAGCTGGCCGGAAAACGAAGCAGCCGGTTCCGCGGCGCGGACAACCAGGAATCCACCGAGCAGACCGATCAGCAGCACAGGCCTGAGCATGATCGGCGAGCGTGCCGGCCGCGGCCCGGCCGGCGATGCGAAAAAAAAGCGCCCGCGACGGCAGCGTCGCGGGCGCGGAAGCTCAGCAATGGGCGTCGCGCTTAGAACTTGCGCGACAGCGACACATACCAGAACCGGCCTTCCGAGTTGTAGATGAAGCTCGGATAGCCCGTCGAGTTGCCGCCCGCACCGGCCGCGTAGGGAGGATCGCGGTCGAGCAGGTTGCGCACGCCGACGTTCACCTTGAGATCGCGGATGAACGCATTGGTCTGCGAGCCGAAGCTGTAGCCGACCATCGCATCATGCACGAACGTGCCGTGGATCTGGAACGGATCGCCGTTGAGATCGAAGTCCTGGAAGCCATCGGTGTAGGACGTGGCGACCACGGCCTTCCAGGCCTTGTAGCTCCAGTCGAGCTGGATGCGGCCCTTCCAGGGCAGGTAGCCGTCTTCGCCACCCGTGCCCGCGCCGGTGTCCTGCCCCTTCAGCTCGACGAGCGGCGTGCCGGGCACGCTGGTTTTCTTGAACGACTCCAGGCGGGACCAGACGGTCGCCAGCTCGAAGCGGCCCAGCGCATCGGTGCGGTAGACGTAGTTGGCGGAAATGTCGTAGCCCTTGGCCTTGGTGCGGCCGACGTTGAAGAACACCGAGTTCACCGTGCGGATCGTGCCGTCCGGGAAAAGGACGACGCTCTCACCGGGCAGCAAGCCGCCGGGCGCCGAGCCCGGCGCGCCACCGGGCACGCGGTTGAAGAAGCGGTTGACCGTGTTCTGGTAGCTGGCGTCGACAGTGCCCTTGCGGTCGATCGCCCAGTAGTCGAAGCCGAGGGTCAGACCCTTGAGGCCCGCGAAGGTCGGAGAGGCAACGACGCCGACGTTGATATACTCGGTCTTTTCCGCATCGAGACGGCGGTTGCCGGCGATCGTCACGTCCTGCTCGGGCTCGTTGACGTTCGTGACCGGGTTACGGACGGCGGAGAGCCCGGACGTCGGCGTGGAGTAGAGCTCATAGAGCGAAGGCTCGCGGAAGCCCTTGGACCAGCTGCCGCGGAAGGTCAGATTCTGGTCAATCGGCTGCCAGCGAGCGCCGAACTTCGGCACGGTGGCGTTGCGCTTGCTGCTCATGAACTTTTCGTGACGCGCCGAGGCATCCATCGAGAGGTCGTAGGCGCCGGGCGCATTCCGCAGCAGCGGGATCTTCGTTTCCACGAAAGCGCCCGCGATCTTGCGCTGACCGCGGGTGATCGCGTTCGGCGAGGAGCCGATCAGGTCGCCGGTGGCGCCGTAGGGATCGGGCCACTGTTCGAGCTGCTCGTGACGGGCGTCAGCGCCGAGAGCAAAACCGACATTGCCGGCCGGCACCTGGAAGAGCTCGGGGTTCGTGACCACCGCGTTGATCTGGTTGAGGCTGGACGTGTTGACGTCCTTGGTCGTGATGCGGGCCGCACCGACGATCAGGGCGTTGTTCGGGATCGAGACCTTGTAGTATCCGAACGGATTATACGGCACCGTCGTGCCCAGGTAATCCGGGCTGCCCGGACGGAAGAACGAGTCGTTGGCGTTGACCAGGCGGTTGAAGCGCGAGGAAGACACGAGCGTGTTGCGCGACGTGTCCTGGATCTCCGAGTAGCTGTAGCCGGCGTCGAAGTTCCACTTGCCCAGGATGTTTTCGGCCTTGATGCCGGTGGTGAGCAGGAACGCATCGGTCTCATTCCGATAGATGCGGTTCCCGAACTCGGCGAGGCGCGCGCGCGAACCGCCGGTGATGTCCTGGTTGAACGGGTTGAACGGATTGAACGCACCGTCGGCCGCGACGCGGCGCCGGCCGTCCGGACCGGGCAACGGAGTGGCCGTGCGGGCCGGGAGCACAAGCTCGGTGCCCGAGCCGGAGAAGTTACCCGTGGCGGAAGGAGCAAGCTGGTTCTCGGTCTCGGTGTTCTGATACGAGACATCGAGATAGACCTTCACGTTATCCGTGCCGAAGACCTTGCGCTCGGCAAAGGCGAAGGCGCCCTTGTTCTCGCGCTCCGGGTAGGACATCGAAAACTCGTTGAAGTTGAACGTCGAGGGACGGCCCGCACCGTAACGATACTGCGTTGCCGGCACGGCGCCGTTGTTGCTCGAGGCGGCCGGGGAGGCAGCGTAGAACGACGTGCCCGTCGCGGGCAGCGAGCTCGCCGGCACTCCGGCGGCCAGGGCCACTTCACGCGTGATCTGCAGATTGAGGGGGCTCGCGTTGGAACTCAGGAACGGCGGAATCGCGGAGTAGTCGCGATCGCGGTTCATGATCGCCTTGCGGCTGTAGTAATTGAAGCCGACCAGCGCACTGGCCTTGTCCGTCTGCGCGCCCGTGACGAGCGAGCCGACCACTTCGGAGGCGTCCTTCTTGAAGGTGTTGCCGTATTGCACCGCGACTTCGGTGCCATCGGCCGCACGGCGCATCTTGATGTTCACCACGCCGGCGACGGCATCGGCGCCGTAAAGGGCGGACGCACCATCCTTCAGGATTTCGATGCTCTCGACCGCGGACAGCGGGATCGAGTTCAGGTCGACGAACGCCGTGGTGCCGCCCTGGCCGACCGGATACGGGGAAACGCGGCGACCGTTGATCAGCACGAGCGTCGCTTCAGGCCCGAGGCCACGCAGCGAGACGGAGGTCGCCGCCGGGGTGAAACCGGTCGCGTTGTTCGAGATCGGCACGGAGCCGCCGTTCGAAGCGGTGATCTTCTGGAGCAGTTCGGCGGTGGTCGTGAGGCCGACTTCCTCGATGACCTTCCGGTCGATGCGCACGACCGGGGAGATACCGGCGTTCACAGAGGTTTCGGCGGTCGGGATGTAGGAGCCCGTGACGACGAATTTTTCCATTTTTTGCGCCGGGGCGCTGGCTTGGGCGTGCGCGAGATTCGCGCCCACCAAAGCCATTGCACCCGCGCAAGCAGCCGCGTTCGCGGCTGATAGCAGCGGTTTGTTCATAGTTGTTCGTTGTGGTTTGCGGATGAATCCCGACTAAACGCCAGGAGTTCTTCCATGTAACTGGTTAGTGTAACCGCCTCGGGGGCGAACTAGGCAATTCTGGATTTTAGAGGTGCTGCACAAACTTGAGGAGCGTCGCCAGACGATCCGGGACGCGCTCTTGCCATTCGAAATTCCGCCCACGATTTCTCCTGCCCGCGTGAAAGACCTCCAAGCCATCGTCGCCGCGCTCGACGCACCCGCTGCGCCCGCCTGCGTGCTCGCGACGCTCGTGGCGGTCGAAGGCTCGTCCTATCGCCGGCCGGGCGCACGGTTGCTGGTGACGGCCGACGGCCGACGGATCGGCTCCATCAGCGGCGGGTGCCTCGAGGAGGATGTGATGGCGCGCGCCGCCCGCGTGCACGCGACCGGCATCGCGGAGGCCGTGGTCTACGACACCACGGGCGAAAACGACCTCGTCTGGGGCGTCGGCCTCGGCTGCCACGGCGTCGTCCGCGTGCTGCTCGAGAAACTCCCGCCGCAGCCCGGCTGGGCCCGCGCGCTCGCCGCCAATTTTGCCGCCCGCCGGCCCACCGCCCTCACCGTCCTGCACCACGGTGACACGCCGGACGCGTGGGGCACGCGCCTCGCGGCGCCCGGCGACTGTCCCGATCCCGAAGCGGTCTTCGTTGAAACCATCCTCCCGCCCACCGCGCTGGTGGTCTTTGGGGCCGGCGACGATGCGCAACCGCTGGTGCGCTTTGCCAAGGAGCTGGGCTGGCACGTCACCGTCGCCGATCCCCGTCCGGCGTTCGCCACCCACGCACGTTTTCCCGCGGCCGATGCCTGCGTCGTCGCGCCCGCCGACCAGCTCGTTGCACGCATCGCGCCCGGCCGCGACGCGCTCGCCGCGGTGATGACTCACCATTACGTCCACGACGTTCCGATTCTCCGCGATCTGCTCGCCCGCCCCCTCGCCTACCTCGGCCTGCTCGGTCCGAGAAAACGCGCGGGCAAAATCCTGCAGGATCTCGCCGCCGCCGGTCTGACCGTCGACGACGCCCAGCGCCGGCGCCTGCACGCGCCCATCGGCCTCGATCTCGGCGCGGAGACCCCCGAGCAGGTCGCGCTCGCCATCCTCGCCGAAATGCAGGCCACGCTCACGCAGCGCGACGCCCGTCCGCTCCGCGAACGCGAAAGGCCGATCCATGCCTGAGACCTCGCCCCGTCCGCCTTCCGCCGCCCCGTCCGGCTCACCCGGAGCCGATGACACCGTGCGGCGGCCGTTTCGATTCGGCGTGGTGATCCTCGCTGCCGGCGCGTCCCGCCGCATGGGCGAGCCGAAACAACTCGTCCCGCTCGCCGGCAAACCCCTGCTCGTCCGCACGGCCGAGGCCGCCCTCGCTTCCGCCGCCTGGCCGGTCGTCGTCGTGCTCGGCGCGCACGCGGAGCAGATCCGCCCCAGCTTGGCGCGGCTGCCCGTGCTCGTGGCCGAGAACCCCGCGTGGTCCGAGGGCATGGCCGCGTCGATCCGGACCGGCATCACGACGCTGCAGCAGTTCTCCCGTCACCTCGATGCCGCGGTGCTCGCCCTCTGCGACCAGCCGGCGTTCTCGGCCGACACGATCGCGGCGCTCGTCGCGGCCCGCCAAGCGACCGGCCGCAGCATCGTCGCCGCGCAGTATGCCGGCCGCCGCGGGGCGCCGGCGTTGTTTGCCCGCGAGCATTTCGCCACGCTGGCCGCGCTGACCGGCGAGGAGGGCGCCCGCGCGCTGCTCAACGATCCGGGCGACCGCGTCGCGGCCGTCGATCTGCCCCCGCTCGCCGTGGACCTCGATACGCCGGCCGATGTCGCCGCGTTTCGCGCCGGCGGCACGGGTTGATCCGGCCCCCGACCGTCGAGCCCGGCGCGGGAGCTACAGGCGCGCCTTGAGGGCGCGGGCCCGCTCGAGTGCGAGTTCCACGTTGCTGTCGCGCACGGTGAAGTGGCCCATCTTGCGGCCGACACGCGGCTCCGCCTTCCCGTAAAGATGCAGTTTCGCGCGCGGCTCGTTGAGCACAGCGCGCCAGAGGGGGTCGCCCACGACGGCCCCGTCGCGCCACTTCCAGGCATCGCCGAGGATGTTGACCATCACCGTGGGCTCGCGCACCGCCACGCTGCCCAGCGGCAGCCCGCACACCGCGCGCACGTGCTGCTCGAACTGGCTCGTCTCGCAGCCGTCGAGGGACCAGTGCCCGCTGTTGTGCGGCCGCGGCGCGAGCTCGTTGACGAGCACCTCGCCGGCCGCCGTGACAAACATCTCCACCGCGAGCAGACCGACGACCTCGAGTTTCTCCGCGATCGCGCCCGCCAGCCGCACGGCTTTGTCCGCCACGGCGTCGCTGATCCGCGCCGGCACGATCGAGAAATCCAGGATGTGGTGCGTGTGGATGTTCTCCGCCACCGGAAAGGCCCGCACCTCGCCCGCACTCGAGCGCGCCACGATCACCGACACCTCGCAGACGAACTCCACCCACCGCTCGATCACGCAGCGGCGCCCGCGGAAGATCGCCTGCGCCCGCTCGAGGTCCTGCGGGTCGGAAAGCTTCATCTGGCCTTTGCCGTCGTAGCCGAAGTCCGCCGTCTTCACCACGCACGGCAGCCCGACCTGCGCCACCGCCGGGCCGATCTCGCCATCCAGTGCCTCGGCGTAGCGCACGTGCGGAAAACCGTTGGCGCGCAGCCACGCCTTCTCGCGCTGCCGGTTCTGGCACACGTGCAGGACCTGGGCGCGCGGATGCAGCGCCGTCAGCGGCGCGATCGCCTCGAGCGGACCCGAGGGGATGTTCTCAAACTCGTAGGTCACGGCCGCACAGGTCCGCGCAAAGGCCGTGAGCGCCGCGAGATCCTCGTAGCCGGCGTTGACCTCCTTGTTGGCCACCGCGCCGGCCGGACAAGGGCCCGCCGGCTCGAACACATGCACCCGGTAACCGAGCGTCTGCGCCGCCTGCCCGAGCATCCGCCCAAGCTGTCCGCCGCCGAGGATGCCGAGAGTCTGGCCGGGAGAGATCATGGGACAGGTTGAAAGGGGAAAGTCGAAAGTTGAAAGACCCGGGCCGCAAGTCCGCGCTCGGCCTGCTCCCCGCGACTTTCAACGTTCACCGTTCAACTCACGGCTTCTCCGGCAGCTTCGCCTTCAGCACCTTCGCGGTCTGGTCGGCGCGGAATTTCTTCCATGCCTGCGCCGTGCCGGCGTCGCCGAGGGCCACGAGCGAGGCGGCAAACAACGCGGCGTTGATCGCACCGGCCTTGCCGATCGCAAACGTCGCCACCGGCACGCCGCCGGGCATCTGCACGATGGAAAGCAGCGAATCCATGCCCTTCAGCGCATGGGACTCCACGGGCACGCCGAGCACCGGCAGGCTCGTGAGCGAAGCCGTCATGCCCGGCAGGTGCGCCGCGCCCCCCGCGCCCGCGATGATCGCCTTCAACCCGCGCCGCTCCGCGCTCTCCGCGTAGCTCACCATCAGCTTCGGCGTGCGGTGCGCCGAGACCACGCGCTTCTCATACGGCACGCCCAACGCCTCCAGCTGCGCCGCCGCGTGCTGCATCGTCTCCCAATCCGACGTGCTGCCCATGATGATCCCGACAAGTGGCTTGGCCATCGCGCGGAGAAAAACGCCCGCCGCGCGCGCAGCAACGCCGAATCCCGCCCGCCGCGCACCCGACCGCCCCGCACCTACACGATCCGGTCGACCATCGGCTCGCCCCGTGTGAACGCCGCCAGATTGCGCAGGAAATGCTGCACGATCGCCGTATCCTGATCGTGGCGACCGCCCGCAGTGTGCGGCGTCACGTAGCAGTTCGGCAGGGTCCAGAACGGGCTCTCCGCCGGCAGCGGCTCCGTCGTGAAGACATCGAGATAGGCCTCCGCCACGCGGCCCGCCTGCAGCGCCTCGGCGAGCGCGCGTTCGTCGACCGTCGCGCCGCGGCCCACGTTGTAGAAGCGCACGCCCGGCTTCATGCACGCGATGCGCCGCGCGTTCACGAAGTTCCGCGTGCCGTCGTTGTCCGGCAGGATGTTCACCACGTGATCCGCCTGCGCGAGCGCCGCGCTCACGTGCTCCTCGGGGATGATCCGCACGCCGCGCTCGCTCCGCGTCTGCCGGCGCACCGCCACGATCGTCATCCTGAACGGCGCCAGCAGCTCGACGAGCCGGCGGCCGATCGCGCCGAAGCCCAGCAGCAGCACGGTCTGCCCCGTGAGCAGGCGCGAATCGTAGCGGCGCCGCTCATAGTGCCACGACTGGTCGGCGAGCTGATCGCGATACGACGGCAGGAGCCGGCGACCGAACGCCAGCATCATCGCGAGCACGTGCTGCGCGCACGAGTCGGCAAACACCTCCGAGCAATTGGTGAACGCCGCCCCCCGCGCCCGGAACCCTTCGCGAAACTCCGGGGTGTCGTAGCGCGTGTAGCCCGCCGTCGTGACCTCCACCCAGCGCAGCTTCGTGGCCGCGAGACACTGCGCCGCGTCCGGCTGCCCGAAGGCCACGTCGGCCTGCGGCAGGTCGGGATCCGCCCTCCCCGCCGTCAGCACGGAGGTCGAGGCGTCCTTCGCCACGACGAGCCGATGCCCGCGCGTGCCCTCGACGAGCAGCTCCGTGTCCGCAGCGGAGAATTTGGTGTTGGTCCAGATCGTCAGGCTCATGGCGCTCGAAAAACCGCGGGCTCCCGCTCACTCCTCCTCCGAAAACTCGCACAGCGTGTGCACCATCAGCCCGGCCGCCCGCAGCCGCGCCGAGCCGCCGAGCTCCGGCAGGTCGATCACCGCCGTCACGCCCGCCACCTCGCCGCCGAGCCGCCGGCAAAGCTCCGCCGCCGCCAGCAACGTGCCGCCCGTCGCGATCAGATCGTCGACAATCAGCACCCGGTCGCCGGCCCCGCAGGCATCCGCGTGGATCTCGATCGTCGCCCTGCCGTATTCGAGCGCGTAGTCGGCGCTCACCGTGGTGTAGGGCAGCTTGCCCTTTTTCCGCACCAGCACGAACGGCACGTGCGTCTCATACGCCACCGCGCCGCCGAGGATGAACCCGCGCGCGTCCACCGCCGCGATCCGCGTCACCCGCAGCCGCCGCACCTCCGCGGCGAGCGCCTGCACGATCGCGCGAAAGGCCTCCGGGTCGCCGAAGAGCGTGGTCACATCGCGGAAATTCACCTTCGGCTGCGGCCAGTCGCGGACCGTGCGGACACGACTTTTCAGCAACACAGCAAGCTCGGCAGGGTTCATCGCGCGAGACGCTTCCGCCTCCCTCCGCGCCACACAACGCCGAATTCCGTCACCACCACGCCCGCTCCCGCGCCACCCGCAACGCTTCCTCCAACGGCGGCAGATACGGGTGCCACATCCGCTCCCACTCCAGGCTCACGCCGCCGGCAAAGCCCTCCGCCTCGAGCCGCGCCCGCAGCGCCGCCATCGGAAATCCGCCGTCCCCGGGCAGCACATACGTGAAAGGATGCCGCGCGCTCGGCACCGGCACGCTGTCCTTCACGTGCACGTGCACCACGTGCGGCCGGATCGCCGCCCACGTCACGAGCGGATCCTCGCCGCCTTTCCGCCATGTGTGGTGCGCATCCCAGAGAATGGCCGTGCCCGGCGCGGCCGCGAGCAGCCGCTGCACCGCCGCGCCCGTGAACAGCGCATCGTGCGTCTCCACCATCAGGCGCACGCGCCACCCGTGTTGCCGCCGCAGCTCGTCCCACCACGCCAGGGTCTCCACCGCCCGCGTCAGACCCTCCGCGGCGTCTTCCGCCGCGCCGGCCAGATCGAACACCGGGCCGTCAAATACCCGCAGCCACGGCACCGCCGCCGCCTCCGCCCACGGCGCCAGCGCGAGCAGCTGCTCGCGGTCGGCCGGCGTCGGCGCGGCGAGCTTGAGCGAGGCGTTGAGCCCCACCACGCGGATCGGCGAGCGCACGAGCCGCGCCCCCAGCGCGGCCGGCGTGCCGTAGTGCGTCGCCAGATACGCCGCCAGATCGATCGTGCCGCCCAGCGCCCGCAGCTCCACGGCCGCCAACCCATGCGCCTGCGCCAGCGCGAGCAGTTCCTCCAGCGAACGCTCCGGACAACCGAGACTCGAACAACAACGCATCAGCGACATCGCGCGCAGCCTGACAACTCCCTCCGCGCGCGCGAGGCGCCAATTGCGGCCCGCGGGGCGAACCCGGGTGGCCCGCGCCCCATGACAAGCGATGCGGCGACATTGGACTTGCCCGGCCCGCACGCGGCGACGAAATCACTCTCCCGCGCTCCGCGCGCCCCCAAAAATTTCCGCCTCCGCTCTTTTCCCTGCCGTCGCGGACGGCGCCCCGGTTTTTCCCAGTCCGATCATCCTCACCCTGCTTATGCCAAGACCCGTCACCCTGTTCACCGGCCAGTGGGCCGACCTCCCCCTCGAAAAACTCGCGCCGCTCGTCAAAAAGATGGGCTACGATGGCGTCGAACTCGCCTGCTGGGGCGACCACTTCGATCCCGATGCCGCCGCCACGAGCAAGAAATACGTCCACGACAAGTGGGCGCTGCTCAAGGACCACGGCCTCTCCTGCTACGCCGTCTCCAGCCACCTCGTCGGCCAGGCCGTCTGCGACCTCATCGACGAGCGCCACAAGTCCATCCTTCCCGCCGATGTCTGGGGCGACGGCGATCCCGAGGGCGTGCGCAAGCGCGCCGCCCGCAAGCTGGCCCTCACCGCCAAGGCCGCCCGCACGTTCTTCGACGCCAAGCCCGGCCGCGGCGCGCAGGACGACTTCCCCGCCGTCGTCAACGGCTTCACCGGCTCCTCGATCTGGCACTCGATCTACGCCTTCCCGCCCACCTCGCAGGAATACTGGCAGAAGGGCTTCGACGATTTCGGCAAGCGCTTCGGCCCCATCCTCGAGGCCTTCGACAAGGCCAACGTCAACTTCGCCCTCGAGGTGCACCCCACCGAGATCGCCTTCGACATCGCCAGCTCGCAGCGCGCGATCGACGCCGTGAAGGGCCACAAGCGCTTCGGCTTCAACTACGACCCCTCGCACCTCGGCTACCAGGGCGTCGACTACGTGAAGTTCATCCGCCAGTTCGGCAGCCGCATCTATCACTGCCACATGAAGGACGTGTGGTGGGGCCACGGCGACGGCACCGTCGGCGTCTTCGGCGGCCACGTCTCCTTCGGCCAGCCCAGCCGCTACTGGGACTTCCGCTCCCTCGGCCACGGCGACATCAACTTCGAGGAGATCATCGTCGCCCTCAACGACGTCGGCTACCGCGGTCCGCTCTCCGTCGAGTGGGAAGACAGCCGCATGGACCGCATCCACGGCGCCACCGAGGCCGCCGCCTTCGTCCGCAAGGTCGATTTCCCTTCGAGCGCGATCATCTTCGACGCGCAGTTCGACAAACAGAAGAAGTGACCAAGGCCGGAGCGAGCAGGGGTAGCGGGTAGCGAGTATCACGCGCCCGCCCTCTCTCTCGCTTTCGCCACTCCGCCCTCCTCGCTACCTGCTACTCACTACTCGCTACTCTTTATGCCCTCCAAAATCGCCATCATCGGCGCCGGCGGCATGGCCGCTTATCATGCCCGGGGTTTCCGCGAAGCCGGCGCCGACATCGTCGCGCTTTGCGACGTCAACGCCGCCGCCGCCGAGAAGGCCGCGCAGAAGCACGGCATCGGCCGCCATTTCGGCGACGTCGCCGAGATGTTCCGCGCCGTCCCCGAGATCGACGCCGTGTCGATCATCGTGCCCAACAAATTCCACGCTCCCCTCGCCCTCGCCGCCCTCAAGGCCGGCAAGCACGTCTTCTGCGAGAAGCCGCCCGCACTCAGCGCCAAGGAGATGGCCGTCATGAAGGCCACCGCCGAGAAGGCGAAGAAGACGCTGATGTTCAACTTCAACAACCGCGCCCGCCCCGAGAGCTACGCGATGCGCGAATACCTCGCACAGGGCGCCGTCGGCACGATCAACACCTGCCAGGCCAAGTGGATCCGCCGCGCCGGCATCCCCGGCTTCGGCGGCTGGTTCACCACCAAGGCCCTCAGCGGCGGCGGCCCGCTCATCGACCTCCTCCACATGATCGACCTCGGGCTGCACTTCATGGGCTACCCCGAGCCGGCCCACATCCTCGCCCGCACCTACGGCGATCACATCGACAACAAGGCCTTCAAGGGCCCGTGGGGCATCCCCGATGTCGCCAAGGGCGTCACCGACGTCGAGGCCGCCGCGCATGGCTTCGTCACGTTCCAGACCGGCCAGTCGATGAGCTTCGCCGTCTCCTGGGCCGAGATGAACCACCGCGAGGAGGTCTCCGTGACCTTCCAGGGCACCAAGGCCGGCGGCCTCGTCCGCCGTCTCTTCGGCGTCGACGGCCTCGACAACACCGCGCTCGACGCCTGCCAGCTCTACACGCTCGAAAACGGCCGCCACGTGAACCGCGACATCATCGTCCCCGCCGACGAAACGATGGGCCGCGTGCGCTCCGCCGCCAACTTCGTGCGCGTGCTCGAGGGCGCCGAAGCCCCGCTCAACACCCCGTCCGAGGCCCTCTCGCTGATGAAGATCATCGACGGCGCCTACAAATCCGCCGCGACCGGCAAGCCCGTCGCGCTCTGATCGGCCGCGACGTTGCGAGTTGGGAGTTGAGGGTTGAGAGATCGAACCGCGCCCGGTGGCGGCTTCTCTGGACTCTCAGCTCTCCGCTCCCGACCCGTCCGCTACCCGACTCTCAACCCTCAACTCTCAACTCTCCTCCCTCTTCCCTCCCACCATGAGTTCCCCCCGCAAACTCCGCATGGGCATGGTCGGCGGCGGACGCGGCGCCTTCATCGGCGCCGTCCACCGCATGGCCGCCCGCCTCGACGGCGAGATCGATCTCGTCGCCGGCTGCTTCTCTTCCGACCCCGCCAAGTCCAAGGCCTCCGGCGAGGACCTGTTTCTCGATCCGGCCCGCGTCTACGCGACCTACGAGGAGATGGCCAAGGCCGAAGCCGCCCTCCCCGCCGACCGGCGCATCGACTTCGTGTCGATCGTCACGCGCAACAACACGCACTACGCCGTCGCCCGGACGTTTCTTGAGGCCGGCATCCACGTGATCTGCGACAAGCCCCTCTGTTTCACGCTCAAGGAGGGCCTCAAGCTCCGCGAGATCGTGCGCAAGACCGGCAAAGTCTTCGCCCTCACGCACAATTACACCGGCTACCCGATGGTGAAAGAGGCCCGCGACTGGGTCCGCGCCGGCCGGCTCGGCAAGCTCCTCAAGATCGTCGTCGAGTATCCGCAGGGCTACGCCACCAGCGCGTTCGAAGACGCCAAGCCGTCCCAGATCGCCAACTGGCGCATGGACCCCAACGTCTCCGGCGTCTCCAACTGCATGGGCGACATTGGCACCCACGCGCACAACCTCGCCCGCTACATCACGGGCCTCGAGGTCGAGGAGATCTGCGCCGAGCTCACCACGTTCATCCCCGGCCGCCTGCTCGACGACGACGGCAACTGCCTCGTGCGCTGGAACGGCGGCGTGAAGGGCGTGCTCTACGCCTCGCAGGTCTCCCACGGCGAGGAGAACAACCTCAACATCCGCGTCTTCGGCACCAAGGGCTCGCTGCAGTGGTTCCAGGAGAACCCCAACGAACTCTACTTCAAGCAGGCCGACGTCCCCACGCAGGTCTACCGCCGCGGCAACGGTTACGTCGGCGCCGCCGCCAAGGGCGCCACGCGCACGCCGTTCGCCCATCCCGAAGGCTTCATCGAGGCGTTTGCCAATATCTACCGCGGCGCCGCCGTCGCGATCCGCGATGCCGATGCCGGCAAGAAAGCCCCGAAGGGCGGCTACGATTTCCCCACGGTCGACGACGGTCTCGCCGGCATGGCGTTCATCGAGACCGCGGTGAAGAGCGCCAAGGCGGGCGCCAAGTGGACCAAGTTCCCGAAGTATTGAGTCCGGGACCGGCGTAATCTCAGTCCGCAAAAAAGCCCGCCTCACGGCGGGCTTTTTTGTTCCTGCGCCGCTTGTCGCCGGCGCAGTTTGCATGTGGGAGGGGCTTTACGCCCCGACGGTTCGCGGGGCAAACCCACTCCCACACTCCGGACTGCGTTTTCAGCTCAGAACTTCGTCGTGAGCGAGAGCACCGCCCGGCCCGGCAGACCGCGCTGCTGGTTGGCGGGGAAATACTCGATGTTCTCCATGTTCTGCCAGTTGACCGTGGCGTTGAAGGGCCGGCCTTCCCACTTCCAGTCGTAGCCGACCGCGGAGTTCCACAGCGTCTCCGCCGGGAGGAACAGGCGCGGGTTGTTCGTGCGCTGCGCCTTCCGGCCGGTGTGGTTGAAACCCGCACCGACCCAGAAGCCCTTCAGCGCGCCGTCGTTGAACGTATAGCGCGTCCAGAGGTTGAAGAGCGCCTTCGCCGTGCCCTCGGGATGTGCCCCGAGATAGACCTCCTGGCCGCGCGGCACCTGCTTCACGCGGATGTCGTTCATCGCGCCGCTCAGGTAGACCTGCCAGTTGTCCTTCGGCGACCACGTGATCTCGGCCTCGATGCCGTTGCTGCGATCGAGCGTGCCCTGGAGGCTGTTCGTCACCGTCACGCCCAGAGCATTGAACGAGTTGAATCGCAGGATGCGGTCCCGCTGGTCGATCTGGAACACCGCCACGGTCGACGACACGCGGCCGTTGAAGAGGTCGGTCTTCACGCCGAGTTCGTAGCCCTTGGAGGTCGTCGGCGCGGCCGGGCCGATCGGCGTGTTCTCGAAGGTGAGCGCCGACGCGTTGAGCACGAACGACTCGCTGTAGGAGCCGTAGAACATCACGTCGCGCGTGGCCTTGTAGCCCAGGCCGACCTGCGGCGTGGTCTTCGTGCTCGAGACCTTCTTCAGACTCGTCGCGGGATTGAGGAAATTGTCCGTCGAGCCGGACGCCTTGTTGTAGCGCGCGCCGACGATCGTCGTGAGGCGGTCGTCCAGCATGCTCGCGTTCAGCACCGCGTAGCCCGCGCTGTTGCGCGTGACGGAGCGGTTGTTCGTCGAGAACGGCAGCGTCACCGGATCGAAGTCCGTGTTATAGTTCCAGGTCGCGGGATTCTTGATGTCCCACGCCGGGAAAAAGTCCGCCGTCGGGCTCTGCCGCAGCCGGCCGTAGCCGCGCGACTCGTTGTGAAACGCGCCGAACAGCGGCTTCACCTTCACTCCGCCGACCGTCATGCGGCCCGCGATCTCACCCTGCCACGCTTTGCCTTGGCCGAAGTCCTCCTGCAGACGCTTGCGCCGCGGGAGCTGCGCCTGCGGGGCGAGCAGCGCGAGCTTCGGGTCCCGCAGCAGGTCGTTGGCGTAGGCATTGGCCGCGATGATGTAGTTCGCGGTCGAGATCGGCAGCGTCGCGCCCGCCGGATAATAGCTCGTCGGCACCGTGATGCTCACCGCCCCGAGGCCGGTCAGCTTGTGCGCCACGCGCCGCTTGTTCCAATTGAAGTTCGCGCGCGCCGACCAGTTGTCGGAGAGCTTCGCCGCCAGCTCGGTGTTCACCGACTCGTAGTCCGAGAAGCGATGATCGTTGTTCGAGACGTAGTTGAAACGCTTGCCGAGCGGATACGCGGAGAGGAAACCCGCGTCGCTGTTGTCCGGCCGGATCAGGATACCCGTCGCGCTCAGCACGCCGCTCGCGGGCGGCGGCCCCACGATCTCGATGTTCGGCTTGATGTGCGCCGAGGGCGGCGTCTCGCGGCGCGAGAACCACTGGTAGTCCACCGTCAGCGCGACCTTCTCGGTCATGCGCCACGTGATCACCGGCGCCAGCACCGTCGTGCTCTGCTTGCCCGGCTCGATGTAGCGGAAGCCGTTTTCGAACGCGCCGTTGAAGCGCACCAGCACCTTGTTGCCCAGCAGCGGCTGGTTGTGGTCCACCGTCGTGCGCCAGAATTCATGCATGCCCACCTGCGCGTTCACGGTCGTCGACTGCTTCGCCCCGGGACGCTTGGTGATGTAGTTCACCGTGCCGCCGGGCGCGACCTGACCGTAGAGCATCGACGACGGGCCTTTGACGACCTCGACGCGCTCGATGCTCACCGTGTCGACGTAGCCCTCGCCCACGAAGCCGTTGTGCTGCGGCGCCTGGTCGAAGCCGCGGATGGCGTAGAGCGCGTTGCCGGCGTTGAACTCGCGCGCGACGCTCGTGACGCTCGGCGCATACTGCACCACGTCGATCAGGTCGCGGGCACCGATGTCCGAGATGAACTGCGAGGTGAAGGCGCTCACCGCGAACGGCAGATCCTTGATCGGCGTGTCGATGCGCGTGGCCGAGACCGAGTTGCCCGCGCGGTAGCCTTTATCCGCGCTGGTCGAGACTTGGAACTCCGAGAGCCGGATGACTTCGCCGCCGGCCGCCGGGGCGGTCGTCGACTGGGCGTGCGCCGACAGGGCGGCGAGCGCGAGTGCCGCGCAGCCTGCACGGCGGAGGGTTGGGTTTGCAGGGTTCATGGGAAAAACGGCCGGCGGCACCGGGCGCAGGGAACGCCGGGCGTGGGGAGAGGCCACCGGGGAGTGGGTAATAACTATTAGCCTCACTCGCCTGCCAAGTCCAAAAACTCTTCCGTTGCTCCGCGGCGCCCGCGCCGCAGCAAGCGGTCCGCTCACTCGCTGCGCACCGGCAGCGTCCCGTCCGCAAACTCCGCCGTCAGCCCGGTGCCCGGCGCGATCCCCGCCCGCCGCGTCACCGGCCGGCCCGCCGCATCCTTCACGATCGCGAAGCCGCGGTTCAGCACCGAGGCCGGACTCGCCCCCTGCAGCCGTTTCCAGAGCGCCAGCAGCCGGTGCGATTCGATCTGCACCCGTCGCTCGGGCGAACGCTCCGCAAGCGCCGCCCGCAGCTGCCCCAGCCGCTCGCGCCGGACCTGCGTCGAATGCCGCAGCCCCGCCGCCAGCCGGTTCGCCAGATCGTCGAGCCGCAGATAGCCCTGCTCCACCTGCGCCGCGGGCGAGAGCAGCCGCAGCCGCGACGTCGCGTGCTCCAGCTCCGCCCGCGCCGTCCGCAACGCCCCCGTCGTGAGCGCGAGCAGCGCGGCATCGGCCTGCCGCACCCGCTCCAGCGCCGCCACAAAATGACTGGTGATCAGTTCCGCCGCCGCGCTCGGCGTTTCCGCCCGCAGGTCCGCCGCAAAATCGCACAACGTGAAGTCGATCTCGTGCCCCACCGCGGAGATCACCGGCAGCCCGCAGGCCGCCACCGCGCGCACCAGCGCCTCTTCGTTGAAGGCCCACAGATCCTCGATGCTCCCGCCGCCCCGCCCGATCACCAGGAGGTCGAAAATCCCCAGCGCCTCCGCCTGCCGCAGCATCGCGATCATCTCCGCCGCCGCACCTTCGCCCTGCACCTTGGCCGGCAACACCACCACGCGCCCGCACCACTTCCGCCGCCGCACGATCCGCACGAAATCCTGCACCGCCGCCCCGGTCGGCGACGTGATGAAGCCCACCGTGAGCGGCATCGTCGGAATCGGCTTCTTGCGCTCCGCCGCAAACAGGCCCTCCGCCGCCAGCCGCGCCTTCAGCGCCTCGAACTCCCGCTGCAACCGCCCCACGCCGTCGTCCACCACCACGCGCACAATGAGCTGATACTGCCCCCGCGCCTCGTAGACGCTCACCTCGCCGTAGACCACCACCTGCAGCCCGTCGCGCAGCTTCACGTTCTGCCGCGCCGCGTCGCCGCGGAACAACACCGCACCCAGCTGCGCGCCCGCATCCTTGAGCGAGAAATAGAAATGCCCGCTCGCCTGCGCCCGCAGATTCGAGACTTCACCGCGTATCCAGCCCGGCCTGACGTTGTTCTCCAGCAGCTCCTTCACCCGCCGCGTGAACTCCGTCACGCTCTCCGGCCGCGCCTCCGCGTCGTCGTCGCGCCGCCCGCCCGCGCCAAACGCCCGCTCCCCGTTCATCCGCCCGCCTTCTTTTTCGCCAGCCGCTTCCGCACCATGTGCGTCGCCACGATCAGCGCCGCAATCAGCAGCACCGAGGTCAGGATCATCTTGCCCTTCCCCTGGCTGAGCGCGTCGCCGAACAACATGAACCCGCAGTTGATCGGCCACTGGATCGCGCACGACAGCACGAGGTAGCGCAGGAAAGGGGCGTCCGCGAGGCCGAGCAGGTAATTCTGCACGAAGAAGGGAAATCCCGGCGTCACCCGCAGCAGCACGATCAGATCGGTGATCTCGTCGCGGCCGACCTCCGGGATGCGGTAGCCCCATTTTTCCAGCAACCGCGTGAGCACCGGCCGCAGCCCCCGCCGCGCCACCCAATACGTGACCGTGAGATTTACCGTCATCGCCAGGATGCCCATGCCCATCAGCGCCGGAAATCCGAACCGCGCGCCGAACAACGGCCCCGCCGCCAACGCAAACGGCGCCATCGGCACGCCCACCGCCGGCAACACCGCCATCGCCGTGAAAAACACGCCCGGCCCCGCGCTCGTCACCCATCCCGCCCCGGTCGCCACCCAGCCGCGCGCCGCCTCGTAGACCACCTGCCACCCGACCACCTGCGCCACGCCGGCGAACCCCGCCAGCACCACTGCGCCCGCGATCGCCAGTTGGGCGAGCGGCAGTTTCTTTTTCGGCGCGAGTGTCGGCAGCGACATCGGAGCAGCCTGCCCGCCGCCGCGCGACACCGTCAAGAACTCGGCAAACCCGCGCCCGCCGCCCGTCCGCTCCGCGCCACACTTGCACGCATTTCGCCCGACCGCTCTCATCGCGCCACCTCGATGCCCCGCCTCGCCTCCACCGCCCTCGTCATCGCGGTGGGCCTCCTTTCCGCGCTCACGCTCGCGCACCCGTCGACGTCACGGATGCTCGCGTGGCCGCTCGCCGGTCTCACCTCCGCCGCGTGGGGGCTGCTCGTCACCGCAACCCTCCTCACCTTCGCCCGCGCCCGGATCTGGCACCGGCCCCCGTTGCCGGCCCTCATCGGCGCGGCACTCCTGGTCCTCGGCGCGGTCGCGTCCGCGGCGTTCAGCCCCTTCTCCGCGCTCGTGCTGCCGCTCGCCTGGCCGACCGTCGGCGGCGTCGCCCTCTTTCTCCTCCTGCATCACCACGGGAGCGTCGACCCAACGCCGCGCGCCGCTTCGGTGCTGCCCTTCGCCGCGGCCGGCATCGTCGTCGCCGCCTACGCCCTCTGGGCCGTCGACCACGCGCACCCGTTCCCCGTCCACTCGCGCAACACCGCTCCCTTCGGCCACTCCACCTATACCGCCGCCGCGATGGTCGTCGCCCTGCCGTGGCTCCTCTTGGCCGCCCTTCGCGCCCGCGGTTCCCCGCGCGCGCTCTGGCTCGCCGCCGCCGGCCTCGCACTTGTCGTCCTCGCCGGCACGCAGAGCCGCGGCGGCGTCTTCGCCCTCGGAGTCGTCGCGCTCCTCGCGCTCGGCACCACCCTCGCCGTTTCTTCCTGGCCCCGGCCCCGCAAACTCACGCTCGCCGCCCTCGCCGGCGTCACGCTCGCCCTCGTCGTCGCCACCAACTCCCGCCTCCGCGATCTCGTCGTGCACCAGCGCTGGAGCGACACCGCCAGCGAGAGCAACACGCAGCGCCGGGCCATGCTCCACGCCGCCGCGCTCCTCGGCCGCGAACACCCGCTCCTCGGCTGGGGCCCCGGCGCCGTGCCGCTCGCCTACCCGCGCGTGCGCGCCCAGCTCGACGGGGGCGTCGAAAACGTCCTCCAGGTGCACAACACTCCGCTGCAACTCTGGGCCACCGGCGGCGCCGTCGCCGTCCTCGGCGCCACCCTCCTCGTCGCCGGCCTCGCCGTCGCCGCCTGGCGCGCCCGCCGCGACCCCCTCGCGCCAACCGCCGCCGCCAGCCTCGCCGGCCTCGGCCTCTGCTCGCTCACCGATCACGCCCTCGACCTGCCGTTCGTCACGCTGTTCGCCGCCGCCAACGCCGCCCTCCTCACCCGCGCCGCCACCGCGGCCGCGACCGTGCCGTCCACGCACCGGTCCCTTCCGGTCGCGCTGGTGACCGCCGTCGCCGCCGCGCTCCTCGTGCCCGCCACCGTCCGCGATCTCCGCGCCCGCGCGCAGTTCGAGGGCCATCTCTCCGCCCTCGAGCGCGACGATCGTCCCGCCGCCCTCGCCGCCCTTGCGGCAGCCAGCACCACCGCCCCGCACGATCCGTTTTTTCTCCACCACACCGCCCACCAGCTCGCCGCCGCACGCGACGCCACCCGCGATCCCGCCGAAGCCACCCGCCTCACGCGCGCCGCGATCGACGCCCTCACGCGCTCCCTCGCCACCGGCGTTCACCTCGAGTTCGCCCACTTCAATCTCGGCTGGCTTCACCTCGACCTCGGCGAAGCACCCGCCGCCGAGCGCCACTTCCGCGCCGCCGCCCAGCTCGTGCCCGACAAAGGCGGCGTCTACTTCGGCCTCGGCCTCGCCCGCTTCCTCCGCCACGACCCGGCCGGCGCGATCCGCGCCTTCGCCCTCGAACTCGTCAACGACCCCCGCTTCCTCACCTCGCCGGCCTGGGAAACACCCACGCTCGCCCCGCAGGTCGCCGCCGTCCATGCCGAGCTCCGCCGTCTCCTCGCCGAGCTGCGCGCCGTCCATCCCGCAGCCGCCGTATCCGAAAACTGGACACGCTGGCTCCTCCGCGATCCCGCGGTCGCGCCCGCCGACCTCGTGCCGCACAACGCCGAGAGCGCCGCGTTTCTCGCCGTCCTGCCGCAGATCGCCTCGCTCGCCCCGCTGCCGGGCCCGGTGCCGCCGTTCCCCTCCCTCCAACTCTACGCCGCGTGGCAGTCGGCCCGCACCGCCGCCGAACCCGACCTCCGCTCCGTCGCGCCCGTCGCCAACGCGTTCCAAACCGCCCTCGCCGCCCGCGTCCGCGCCCACCGCGCCGATTTCCGCGCCTTCCTGCTCGCGCCCGCCGGCGACAATCCCGCGCTCGTCTCGACCTACCGACGCCAGCGCACCGGCTACGGCATCCTCGCGCGCCACCCGGAAGGTCCGCCGCTGACCGACCGCCTCGTCGTGCAGGAGAACCTCGCGGTCACGGCCTACGCCGCCGGCCTCTTCCCGCGCAAGGGCACGATCCCCGGCCGTTTCCTGCTCGCCTTGCTCCCGGCCGCGTCGCCATGACTCCGCACCCGCTGCCCGTGATCGCCCCCGCATGACCCGCTCGAGCTCCAGCCGCTTGCGCAAAGTCATCCTCCCGTCGTGGCTCCTCCTCGGCGACACCGTCGTTGCGTTCGCCGCCCTCGCCCTCGCCTACTGGCTGCGCTACGACTCGCCCCTGCGCGATCTCGCCGTCGTCGAGGTGTCCGACGCCCGCTTCGGCGACTACGTGCCGCTGCTGCTCCTCGGCGTCGCGTTCCTCATCGCGGGCTTCGCCCAGCTCAATCTCTACGAAGAGCGCCTGCTCCTGCGGAAATACCAGGCCCTCGCGCTCATCATCAAGGCCACCACCATCTGGCTCGCCGCCTACCTCGGCCTCGCGCTCGTGGTGAAATTCGACCCGCCGATCTCGCGGCTCTTCGTCCCCATCGCCTACGGCTGCGTGCTCGCGCTCATGTTTCTCTGGCGCTCCGCGTTCTACGCCGCCCTCGTCCTGCCCCGCTGGCGCGAACGCATCCAGCAACAGGTCGCCGTGCTCGGCTGGAACGACGACGCCCGCGCGCTCGCCGACGTCCTCCGCACGCAGCCCGCCCATCCGTTTCGTTTCCGCGGCGTGATCACGCTCCCCGGCGAACCGGCCACCGCCGACGCCCTCGGCTCGCTCGACGAACTCCCCGCCGTCCTCGCCCGCCACCAGATCGACGTCCTCATCTCCTCGCGCACCGACCTCCCGCGCGAACAACTGCTCCGCATCGTCGAGAGCTGCGAGCGCGCCTACGTCGAGTGGAAGGTGATCCCCAGCACGTTTCAGATCCTGCTCAGCGGCCTGCGCCTCCAGACGATCGGCCGGCTGCCCGTGCTCGGGGTCGACGAACTCGCGATCAACCGCCTCTTCAGCCGCGCCCTCAAACGCGCCGTCGACCTCGTTGGCGCCGCGGTCGGTCTCGTCCTCTCGCTGCCCGTCCTCGCCGTCCTCGCCGTGCTCATCAAACGCGAGTCGCCCGGCGGCCCCGTGTTCTTCCGCCAGCCGCGCGTCGGCGCCGGCCACCGCACGTTCACGCTCTACAAGCTCCGCAGCATGGTGCCCGACGCCGCCGCGCACGACGCCGCCCACCAGAGCACCCGGCGCGGCGACGCCCGCCTGCTCCGCATCGGCGCGTTCATGCGGCGCTGGAATCTCGATGAGCTCCCGCAGTTCTGGAACGTCCTCCGCGGCGACATGAGCCTCGTCGGCCCGCGTCCCGAGCGTCCGCACCATGTCGACCGTCTCTCCGCCGAGATCCCGCATTATCTCCCGCGCCACCTCGTGAAACCCGGCATGAGCGGCTGGGCGCAGGTCAACGGCCTCCGCGGCGAAAGCTCCATCGCCCAGCGCATCCAGCACGACATTTACTACATCGAGAACTGGTCCCTCTGGCTCGATCTCCAGATCGTCCTCCTGACATTCGTCCGCTGGAAAAACGCCTACTGAACGCGCCGCGCCGCCGCCCCGTCGCCCTCACCGTGACTCACCGGGCCGCTTCGACCCGGGCACGGGAAACACCCAGCCGGGTGGCACGATCAAGTCACTGCGTTTACCGGCGCGCACTTCGCGCACCTGGGCGGCCCACCCCAAATCCAAACTCGGCACCGCCGTCCAACGCGACGCCGCCGAGCCCAGCATCGCTGCCAGCAATCCCCACGCGGCGATGCGCCCGCTTCGCCGTCCGCCGGTCTCCACGAGTTGCGCCAGGGCGACGGCGAGCAGGATCAGCGGGACGTAAGTATAGCGTGCGCCGACGCCGAAGGGATCTCCCCACGAACCCGCGACTCCTCCTGCGATCAGCAGTCCGAGAGCCGCGAGAACGGTCCACAACGCCACCACCCGGCCCGTTGGATTCGCGCCCCGCCACGCCAGCAGTGCCATCGCCGCTACGAGCGCGAGCATGACCCCGCCGACCGTTGCCGAATACGGCACCCACTCACCGAGAAACATCGCCGCCGCGTAACGTGGCATCATCCCGGGCGCCGTGGCCAACGCCGCCGCCACCGCGCCCGCCCCTCGGTCACTCACCGCCAAGACGGCCGCCTGCACGAGCGCCGCGCCCCACCAGCCCGCCAGCATCGCGTGCGCGCACCAATTCCGCCGCCCGTGCCACGCCCTCAACGCCGCCCACGGCAGCAGCAGAAGCACGATCGGGCCCGACAGTCCCGCGACCAGCCCCTCGACCCCGCGGCGCCACGCCGCGGCACGACTATCCGGAAGCGGCTCCAGCAAGTTCACCGCCAGCACTACGCCGAGCGCCCACTGCAGATTCGTAACGTTCAAGAACACCTCGCCGCTGTGCGGCACGCCGACCAGCGCCACCACCCCCGCGAGGCGAATGCGAACGGGCAGGCGCGCACACCATATCCGCGCGGCTACCCAGCCCAGGATCGCCGCCGCCCCGAGCATGAACACCGGTGGCCAGTATTCCCACGGCAACGGCCGACAAAGCCACGCGATCAGCCGCGGCACCAGGTGCAGATAGCCGGCGTAACTGCGGAAAATCTCGCTGCCGCCACCTTCAACCGCCTGGACGAAGAACACCCGGCCATCCTCCGCCCAGAATTGCGGCGTGATCCATTGGTCAGGCTTGCGGCTCGCCACCACCAGGATCGCGCCCGCCGCCACCAGCAGCGGCGCCAGCCGCAGGCGACGCGCCGCAGGCCCGATTCCATCCGCCGGCCCCGTCATGTCGCTGCTCATACCGGCCGCACCGCCCGATGCCCGCGCCGCCGCGCCCGCCACAGCGCCACGCGTTTCCACGCCCCGAACGCCACCGTGTATTTCCAGCGCACCCACCGCGACCCGTGCGGATTGAAGTGCTTCAAGTAGACGTCGCGGTTCGCATCGAAGATCGCCCGCGACATCGCGTCGTAGTCCTTCGCCACGCTCACACCTTTCAGGTGCGTGATCCGCACCCGCCCGTCATAGACGATCCGCCGGCCCGCGCGCGCCACGCGGATGCACAGGTCGAGATCGTCGCCATACATGAAGAAGCGTTCGTCGAACACGCACCCGTCCGGCGCCACCTGCGCCAGCACCTCGCGCCGCGCCAGCATGAACGCGCCGTTGATCGCGCCGACGTCATACGTCCCGTCCTCCGGCAGATGCGTGAGGTTGTATCCGGAAAAGACCTTCACCCGCGGAAACGCCGCCGCCAGCCCGCTGCCGCGGCAGAAGCCGTCCCACAGCGTCGGGATCGACCGGCGGCACGCCAGGTCCATCGCGCCGTCCGCCCGCTCGAGCCGCGGCGAGATCAACCCGATCTCCCGCTCCGCCAGCACGCGGCGCACGCACCACGCCAGCGCCGCCGCATTGCCCACCGTGTCGGGGTTGAGAAACAGCACGCATTCCCCGCGCGTGCGCGCATACCCCGCGTTGTTCGCCCGGCCGAAACCGAGGTTCCCCGCCGCCGGCACGTAGTCGACCCACGGATACTGCGCGCGCAGCAGATCCCCCGCGCCGTCGCCCGGCGAGTTGTCCACCACCGTCACCTCGACCGCCCGCCCCAGCAGCTCACGGGGCAGCGAGCCCACGCACGCACCGATCTCGTCGCGCGATTGGTAGGCCACGATCACGACCGACAAGAGCGGCAACTCCGACGTGGACACGCGCGGACGCTGCGCGATGCTCCCGCCGAAATCAATGTCCAGCACGCCGCCTCTCAGCGTGATCCTCGTCCACCATGCCGGCAGCGCCCATCTCGCGGCCTGCCTGGAGAGCATCGGGATCCAGCGCCACGTCCTGCCCGAACTCATCGTGGTCGACCGCAGCGGCGACGCCGCCGCAGCGGCCGAACTCGCCCGCCGCCGCGAGCGTTTCGCGACGTTGCTGACCGAGCCCGGCCTCGGCCCCGTCGCAGCCGCCAACCGCGGCCTCGCGCACGCGCACGGCGAGTGGGTGCTGTTTCTCCGCTCCGACGACCGCCTCGTAGGCGACATGATCCTCAGCGAAAGCCTGAACTGGATGCGCAAGACCGAAGCCGGTGTCGTCGCGGGCGAGGCCGCCTGCAACGACGGCCACCTTGCCAAGCTCACGTCGCATCCCAATCCGTTGCGCGGCGCCTTCGTCCCGCCGTCCGCCACCTTCTACCGGCGCAGCCTTTTCGAGGAGAACGGCGAATTCGACGCCACGCTTCCTCATCTCGCCGTCTACGATTTCACGCTCCGCCTCTGGAAGAGCCGCATCCGCTTCAAACCCATCCCGCTCCGCGTCGTCGCCGGCGAGCACCGCCTCAAGCCCTCCCTCGCTCTCGCGCGCGAGGAGATCGCCGTCCGCCACCGCCATTTCTCCCGCGGCCGCAGCCTCGGCAG
>JACCEB010219829.1_pt1 | contig 38473 bp, 26 predicted proteins | sample 7454761 | NCBI WGS metagenome assembly JACCEB01 (sample SAMN15323454, study PRJNA562643) | freshwater metagenome | isolation source: river surface water | place: USA:Blue River Watershed | collected 2017-08-18
CTATCAACGATCCCAAGTATCGATTTGTGTGCGCTGCACTCGCCAGGCGATTAGGCAAAACCTATATCGCCAATATAATCGGCCAGCTGGTTACACTAGTGCCGAACTCGAATGTGTTAATCATCTCGCCCAACTACAACTTAAGCAGCATCTCGTTTGAGCTGCAACGACGGTTAATCAAGCACTTTGACTTGGAAGTTACACGCGACAACCTAAAGGACAAGATAATTGAACTTAGTAATGGCAGCACTATACGCATGGGCTCGCTCAGTACCGTGGACAGTACAGTTGGACGCAGCTATGATCTCATCATATTCGACGAGGCCGCTCTTGGAGACGGAGGTGAGGCTGCTTTTAACGTCGCACTCAGACCAACCCTAGACAAGCCCACTGCAAAGGCACTGTTTATCTCTACACCCCGCGGCAAGCAAAACTGGTTTTCGAAATTTTGGGAGCGTGGATTTTCCAACGAGTACCCAGAGTGGGTTTCACTACAAGCTGACTACAGTGAAAATGTACGCATGGCTGAGTCGGACGTGGAAGAAGCCCGCCGCAGCATGAGCAAGGCTGAATTTGAGCAAGAGTACATGGCCAGCTTCACCACGTTCGAAGGCCAAATTTACAATTTAGTAGACGACAATGTCATCGACGAACTGCCGGAGGACGTACTCAACCTGCACCGCTGTGAGGTAATTGCAGGCTGCGACCCTGGATATCGCGACGAAACTGCGTTTGTGGTGATTGTATACAGCTTTGACCGTGACACATTCTACATTGTGGCAGAGTACTTGCAAGCTGAGAAAACTACGGCTGAACACGCGGAAGTATTTCAGCAGCTGTGCCAACGTTGGCAGGTGTCCAACGTGTTTATTGACTCGGCAGCAGCACAATTTGCCAGTGACCTTGCCTACTTATACGATATTGCAAGCACCAAAGCCAAAAAGGATGTGCTGCCGGGCATTGCCTACGTGCAAACACTAATCCAACAAGGCAGGTTGAAGGTCTTACGTGAGTGTGAACATGTATTAGGCATGTTCCAGCAGTACCGTTGGGATAACCGCGAAGGTTTGACCAAAGAACGACCCCTGCACGACAAGTTCTCGCACATGGGCGACGCGGTCCGCTATCCGCTGTATACTTACACAATCTAAGGGCAGGATAAATTTTTACGTTGACAAACACTTACCTTTGGTGTATAATACTCTTATCTCCAAAGGTGGTTTTTTACTTATGGCCAAAAACACAAACAAACGAATTCCGGTAAAGTGGGTTCGTGACAGGGCAAAAGCCGCATACGAGAAACAAGATTGCTGTTATATATGCAACACCAAAGTCGATTTGGAACTGCATCATTTACACAGCGTAACACTATTGTTGGAGCAGTGGGCTCAGCGCAAGCAGTACGATATCAGTACCGACGAAGGCATTTTAGCTGTAAGAGACGAGTTTATTGCAGAACACCATAGTGAACTATATGACCAGGTTTACACCCTATGTAACCGACACCATGTAGCGCTACACGGAGTCTATGGTAAAACTCCAAGACCAGGGTCAGAGCCTAAACAGGCTCGCTGGATAGAACTACAGCGTGAAAAGTTTTTGGGTGGTGATGTTATACCTAAGCAATCGCAAGGCAGCTGGTTCAGCGAATTTTGCTAGGGTCAAAACATGGGTTATATAACTAATTTGCGCCACTATTTAGTGGAAAAGCTAAATCCAGCGCAGTACAGAATTGCAGATGCCGAGGGCACACAGATTGGTACGGATTCCAAACCGCTTACCTACTCTCAGGCGTTTAAAAAGTTGGAGTCTGTTAATCGCAGCGTAGGCATGCTGGTAGCAGCCTGCAGCTCGCTAGACTACGACATAAAAGATAAAGTACACGATGGTGTACAAGGCGGTGTGCGTCAAAAGACGCTGAACACACTGTTGAACTTTCGACCAAATCCTTACCAGAGTGCACTGGAGTTTCGTCAGTGTATATTCACTGACTTGTTGCTGGAAGGCAATGCATTTGTGCACTTTGATGGTACATTTTTATACCACTTGCCCAGTGCAAACGTCGAAATCTTAACAGACCAAAAAACATTTATTAAAGGCTACAGATACAACGGTGCTGTTGACTTTAAGGAGTCGGAAGTATTTTACTTTCGTGATGTAAGTAGTGAGAGTATTTATCGTGGTGCATCGCGACTGGAAGCAGCCGAACGTAGTATCAAGATCTTGTACTCAATGCAACAATTCCAAGAACAGTTTTTTGATAACGGTGCTGTTTTTGGACTAGTATTAACATCGGACAACACTTTATCGCAAGTTGCTAAAGAAAAAACAATTAGTTACTGGTTACAAAAATACAGCTCAAAAAATGGCGGCAAGCGTCCAATCATCTTGGATTCGGGCTTAAAGCCACACAACATTAGTGACACAAGTTTTAAAGAAATGGACTTTGACCAGTCTATTAAAACACACAGTGAAAAAGTTATGACTGCGGTTGGTGTACCCCCAATTTTATTAATGGGAGGTAACAATGCTAACATTTCCCCTAATTTACGCCTATTTTACCTGGAAACAGTGTTACCAATGGTGCGCAGATACGTGTCTAGTATCGAGAGATACTTCGGATATGACGTGGAACCAATTACAAGCAATGTTAACGCACTTCAGCCTGAGCTTAAAGACATAGCTCAATATCATGTAAGTTTGGTTAATGGTGGAGTTATCACTCCTAACGAAGCCAGAACAGAATTGCGTTATGCCAAATTGGAAGGGCATGACGAGTTAAGAATACCGGCTAATATCGCCGGTAGTGCTGCTGATCCATCGCAAGGTGGTAGACCTCAGCAATAAAGGAGTATTATGGTAGATAAAGATAAAATACTTTACTTTAATAGTAAGTTTACTGCGAAGGCACTACCAAAAGACGATGACGAAGATCAGAGCATTATGATTGAGGGTTACGCGTCTACCAACGACAAGGATCGCCACGGCGACGTGGTGCCCGCAGGTGTTTGGGAAAAGGGAATGCAGGAGTATGTAAAGAATCCTATCATTCTTGCTTATCACAATCACACAATGCCCGTTGGCAAAATGGTAGAACACAAAGTTGACGACAGGGGATTGTGGATTAAAGCCAAAATCTCTGATGCGGCCGGCGATGTGTATAAGTTGATTAAGAAAGGCATTCTGAGTGCTTTTAGTATTGGATTCCGTATCAAAGATGCAGAGTACAATACAGCAGCAGAAGTTTTCTTAGTTAAAGATTTGGAACTACATGAAATTTCAGTAGTGTCAGTACCAGCTAATCAAAATACATTATTTAATCTTTCCAAGTCATTTGACAATGACGAAGAATATAGTTTATTTAAACAGCAATTTGCACCCAGCAGCGAGTCAGCTAAAGGGCTAGAATCCTCAACGGAAGCAAATGGCGACATTACAAAGGAATGGAACATGGATCCAAAACAATTAGAGCAAATGTTAGCAGATGCCGCTGCTAAGGCTGCTGAGCAGACAGCTAAGGCCCTAGTACAGGCCCAAGAAAAGGCTGCCGCTGAGAAGGCTGCCCAAGAAAAGGCAGAAGCAGAGCTACAAGCTCGTATCAAGGCTGCCGTTGCAGCAGTAACACCAACAGAAACTGGTGCTGAGAAGCTACTAGCCGAAGTTGAAAAGCGTTTCGAAAACGAGCGCGCTGAGCAGAAGAAAGCCCTAGAAGGTCTAGAAGCTGCACTAAAAGAGAAGGCTTCCGAACTAGAAGCTATTCAAAAGAGCCGTATGCAGTTCACCGACACTAAGCAAGGTGAAATGAGCTATCAGGACAAGGAAAAGGCTGTTCTGCTGGCTAAGATGGCTGGTAAGAGCCTAGAGAGCACCAAGTTTGGTGGTCAAATGGTTCAAAAGTATGGTGCACAGGTACCTAGCGCTACATGGGAACTTGAAGTTAGCCTAAACATGGAAAACGAAGTTCGCCGTCGTCTAGTGATTGCTCCTACTCTGCGTGCTATCGCTATGCAGACCAATGTTATGACTATCCCTGTAAATCCAGAGGCTGGCATGGCAACATGGGTACAGAACGCTCAGTTCGGTACAAGCAATAGCGCAGGTGGCAATGCTACTCACGCTCTAAAAGAAATCACCTTGAATGCATACAAGGTTGCTACAAACGAGTACGTTGCTTTCGAAGAGTAAGAAGACGCTCTACTAGCAATCATGCCAGTTGTACGTGATGCCATGGTTCGCCGTGTTGCACGCGCAGTTGACAAGGCATTCAGCCTAGGTGCTGGCGCAGGTGCTGATCCTGTTAAGGGTCTGGCCGCTTATGACGCAGCAAGTGCAGTTACACTAGATATCAGCAATGCTGACAAGCTAACTGTTGCTAAACTGCGCGATGCACGTCGTGATCTAGGTGCTTGGGGTCTAGACCCATCCGAAATGATCTATGTTGTTAGCACAGAAGGTTACTTTGACCTACTAGATGATGCTAACTTCCAGACAATGGATAAAGTTGGTACACAAGCTACCTTCCTAACAGGTCAGATCGGTACTGTTGCAAATACTCCAGTACTAGTAAGTGCTGAGTTCAACAGCAAGGCCGCTGGTGAAGTTGCTGCTATTGCATACGCACCAATGAACTTCGTAGTTGGTAATCAGCGTGGTCTACGTGTTGACACAGACGACCTAGTTGAAACACAGCGTCGTGTAATGGTTGCTAGCCTGCGTACAGGTCTAACACAAATTACAACAAACAACGGTGCTGGCGTAAGCGCTATCCGTTACGTAGCTTAATTTTAAGCAGGACAGGGATTGAAAAATCCCTGTCTTTTAATTGGATTTTACAGAGTCCAATTAAAAGACAGGAGGACAGTTGATGGCAGATTTAATTACAAGACAAGAGTATAAAACATATGCTGGCATCAACAGTACCAACCACGATGCCGAAATAGATTTCTTAATACCAAAAGTCAGTGACTTGGTAAAAACATATTGTCGCAGAGGTTTTGTTGACTTCTATGACGAAGCTAAGGTAGAAATATTTCATGGCGATGTGGACAAGCTAATTTTAAAAGAAACGCCGGTCGTGCAAGTAATTAGTGTAGAGCGTAGCATAGACTATGGCAAAACTTACACAAGACTCGCAAAGTTTACAGACTGGATTCAGGATGGCGACTATATTTTATCACTAGCGCCAAATAACTTTTTTGGTAAACTATTAAATGGCTACAAAGTAAGCTACTTTGCAGGATTTGAAGTGGTACCTGCGGACTTAAAGCTTGCAGTACTAGACTTAGTTACCTACTATCGCAAAAACGACGGCGCTATTCACAGTACAAAAGCGCCAGGCACTAATAGTGTGCAGATCGAATATGTAAGCACTGCAAGCTTACCAGCACATATTAGACGTGTACTAGATATGTACGTTGCGGATTATACATAATGGCAAAGATACAAGAGTTTGTCAGCACAGCTTTAGTACAAAATTTAGCAAAAGAATTATTAAATGCTATAGGTGATGACGTAAAAACAGCAAATACAGCACTGTTTGAACGAAAAACTCTTAATTTTAGAGATATAATTGATAATAGTTTTCCAACTATGCTTATTGTTGACTATGACAATATTGAAAAAGAGTTAAAACTTTATCAAGATATAGATACTTCTCTAAAACAATATATAAGTGAAACTTATAAGCCTACAGCAAAAGATTATAATATAGCTAAGTTTTCTGATGCAGAAATAAAAATGCTACTGCGAGCCATTAGGCTCGGCATTCAAAAATTTAGTGCAAAACGTATTTCTTATAGTGCCCTACAGCAGTCATTAAAAACTATTGTAGATCAAGATATTGGAACTAGTACAACTATTGTAAAGGTACGAAACTTATTTTCAGTACCATATAAGCTTAGCGATACAATAGGAAATGCAGAAGTAATCATATTTCCTAGTTTTGCAAGAATAGGCGATCTATTACGGGCTCCGCTAGAAATCGGCTTATCTATTGCACAAGACGAGGCCGATAAAGATCTAGGTATTGACAGTATAGGTAATATACTAGCTTATGGTCACAGTGCTGCAGGATATGTAGATCAAGAAACTGGTACTACAGTCCTAAATTTTAATAGTCCAAAGCTATTAGGTATTATGTTTGATGTTTTGCAAACAGCAAGCGATACCTCTACAAAAGCACCAGCAGGTAAAGCGTTAGAAGCAGCTACCTTTTTTACCGAAGACACTAGACAAACAGAAATATTTTTACAAATAGACAAAGATTTTTCTGAAAACTTCGTAAAGTTGTTTATAACTGTAGGTGGAAATATTGTAAGATTTGAAAATAGTCTTATAAACTCTAGACGCGGTAGTGTTCTGGAAAAAACCGAAAAGCGTGGCGTAAACAAAGCAGTACTAGAGAAGCTTGCAAGAGCTTTTACAAGTGCTCAGACCGTTATTGGGTCTAGACTATCAAGATATATACTAAATAAAAAGAGTTCACCAAACTTATTAGAATATATAAATCACGTAATTACTTCTGGCATTAAAGGTACTAAACCATCTTCGCATAAAAGTAGTAAAACAGATAGTTCCAGAGACGTAGTAAAGGTTAAAAAAGAAGTTGTTTCCGGCATTGCAAAAGGTAAAGCAAAACTACCCAAAGCACAAAAACCGCAGACAAGAATACCTGCAAGAGCCGCTAAAAAAGGCATAAGCTTAGCCAGACTACAGATCATATTAGACAGTTTACTCGTAGATCAAGTTAAACGTAATATGGGTAGCGGGGAAAGACGAGATGTTTTAAACTTACGAACTGGACGATTTGCGGAAAGTGTAAGAATAGAACGACTAAGTGAAAGTCGTGAGGGTATGATTACGGCATTTTATACCTACATGAAAAATCCGTACGCAACTTTTAGTACTGGTGGCAGGCAGCAACTACCTCGTAGCAGAGATCCAAAACTGTTGATAAGTAAATCAATACGAGAAATAGTACAGCAACAAGTAGCTAATAGACTAAGGGCTGTTAATATATGAGCAGAAGAACAAGTATAGTAAAGGCCCTAGCAGAAAAATTTAAAGAAATAGATGGTACAGGGCCGTATAAAACCAATCTGTTTCAAAATAGTTTTCCAAAACTAAGATTTTGGGATGAAGTACAAGACTTTCCGTGCGTGTATATGCACCCTGGTAGCGAAACGCGCGACTATTTGCCCGCTAACTTTACGTGGGGCATGTTAATGGTGTGTGTAAAAGTTTACGTGCGCAGTGAAGACGACGCACAAGAGCAGCTAGAAAGCTTGATCGAAGATTTGGAACGGTGCATAGATGCAAATCGTGTACTACAATATGATGTAGATAATAATTTGGAAACAACGGAAATCCTAATTCAAAGTATTACTACAGACGAAGGTTTACTAGCTCCTTATGGCGTTGGTGAAATAAATTTAGAAGTGCGCTATGCACTAGATAACTAAAGGCACAAATACAGATAAATGTCTAGTAACTGTGCCAACAGTTAGCAACTAAAAAAGGAATAACTATGGCAGTTAATTTAATTCGTAATAGTAGAGTTTTCTTTACTACAAACGTAGATAGCCAAGGTCGTGTTCGCGCAGGCGCTTATAAGGATTCAGCAAATCCTTTTACTACTAGCAACACCTTTGAGTTTCAGGTTTTGGAAGGCATGACTTTTAGTCAAAATACTACAACTGATACAGTTACACTAAATGAAGCTGGTGATACACCTGCTCGCGGTCAGCGCAGCTTTAACACTGCTCTAGAGCCGCTAGATTTTAGTTTCTCAACTTATTTACGTCCATTTAATACTGGCAGCGTAATAACTTGTGAAGAAAGATTACTGTGGAATGCTTTTGCTGCAAAAGATGCTATTGGCGGTACAGCTCCTGCTTGGGCCGAGACTAGCACAAAGGGCGAGCTAGTAATGACTAACAGTAATAAGCACCAGCTACAAGCTTTTGGCTTAATTATTGTATTCGACGACCTAGCATATGTGCTAGACAACTGTGCCCTAGACACAGCAACCATTGACTTTGGTATTGATGCAATTGCAAATATTCAGTGGGCAGGTAAAGGTAGCTTAATTCGTCAGTTAAACATCACAGCAGGCCAACCAACTGCAGGAAGTGTTACATTAGACGGAACAGATTTAAGCGCTACAGCAGACGCTGCTAAAGCCAAGAATACTGATGCTAAGTACATTACTAACAAGCTAACAGTACTACAAGTTAATAATACTATTAATGATTTTACAGGTAGTGACTTTACAGTACCTATCACAGGTGGCAGTATTACACTGGCCAACAACCTAACGTACTTAACACCAGCTAACCTTGGTGTAGTTAACCTGCCTATCACCTATTTTACAGGTACACGCAGTGTTACAGGTACACTAACAGCTTACCTACGTAGTGGAGCAACAGAAACTGGTGGACTGCTAAGCGGATTGCTAGCCAATGCAGCTAATGAGATCGACCCAGATTATGCAATCAATATTCAAATGGGCGGAGCTAGTGGTACACACGTTGACTTAAAGATCCCTGCAGCTATGTTACAGATTCCAACTGTAAACACAGAACAGGTTATCTCAACAACCATTACGTTTAATGCACAAGGCTACACAGGAACTGACTTCAATATTGACCAGGCTAACGAAATCAGTATTGAATATTACGCAACTGTTTAAGCTGTTAAATTTACAGCAGGTGCCGGCTTGATCACCGGCACCAATTTTTAGATTCTAGAAAATAAAACAAGGAAACACATGGCACAGGAAATTAGCCTAAAGTCTCTATTAGTTCCCAGTAAAACTGTTGAAGTGGAATACCCAGGGTTTCCAGGATTCAGCATCGAACTTAACTACTTAAGCAGAGACGGCTTAATTAATTTACGCAAAAAGTCAACCAAAACTATTTTTAAAGGTAGACAAACTACTGATGAGTTTAATGAAGACTTGTTCTTAGAACTTTATGTCGATGCAGCTATTAAAGGCTGGAAGGGTCTAAAGTTTAAGTACATTAATCTTTTAGTACCAGTAGACGTATCCGAATTTGACTCAGAAGACGAATTAGCTTATAGCAAAGAAAACGCGCTAATGCTGATGAAGAATTCTAGCGACTTTGATAGTTTTGTTAGCGAACGGGTAAACGACCTGGGAAACTTCTCCAAGAGCAGCTAATACTGCTTAGAGAGTGGCTTATAAATTATATGCAAAATACCGCTGTTGGAATGACCAAGGAGCGATATTTTGATATGTGTGAACAATTGGGCACACAACCTATTGATAGTGAAGCTCCTGTAGAGTTTGACGATTTTCCTGCTGAAGCACAGTTAGCATTAAGCATATATAAACTACTACGAGATGAGTGGGAATATATGGCTGGAAATTATTTAGGTAAAAACTTAAATGGTATATTTGAAGTTTTTGATGCATATGAAATAGAGGCCTGTGATAAACGGTTTTATTTAGAATTAATCCACATGATTGATTCGGTTAGAATCGAAGAAATTAGAAAACAACAACCAAAAGAAAAACCCGCTAATTAAAACCTAGCGGGTTTTTTATTGCTAAAAATATTTTGGTTTGACAATTGGCTACTATAATGCTATAATGGTACCAATTAATAATCTACCTATACAGGTTGGCCAAGGAGCATCTATGGCAGGAAATCCAATTAACATTAATCTTAATGTTACTGATAATGGTGATACATTAAAGAAGCGCAATCAAGAAGCCAAAGAACTTGGGCAACATTTAACTCGCGCCGCACAATTATCAGAAAAAGCACTTAGACCAGCTGCACAAAAACAGCCAGGAGAGGGCACAGAATACGGTCGCGCTCGCGGTAGCATGGGCACTACCGGAGCAAGCGCACGAGATTTTGCAAACCAAGCACAAGGTCTTGGTGGTTTAGTTCGTTTATACGCTACAGTTGCTGCTAATTTATTTGCGGTAGGGGCAGCTTTTAATGCTTTGCGCGAAGCAATGAATACAAGCAACATGATAGAGGGCTTAAATCAGCTTGGTGCACAAAGCGGTCAGAGTCTTGGCATTTTGGCAAAAAACTTAGCAGCAGCTAGCGGTGGTGCCATTAGTTTACGTGAAGCCATGGAAGCAACTGTAAAAGCTACAAGTAGTGGCATGAGCAGTAAACAACTAATGGAACTTGGCAAAGTTGCTAGAAATGCATCACAGGCCCTAGGTTTAACCATGAGTGATGCTATAAGCAGATTAACTCGCGGTATTACAAAACTAGAACCAGAACTATTAGATGAATTAGGCTTATTTACTAAGCTAGACATGGCTACACAACAGTATGCGCTAAGTGTAGGCAAAAGTACTGCAGCTTTAACAGATCTTGAGCGTCGCCAGGCATTTGCCAATGCTGTACTAAAAGAAGGTATAGATAAATTTGGCTCAATCGACATACCCACTAATCCATACGACAAATTATTATCTAGTTTAAAGAATCTAGCACAAAACGGCCTAGAAGCAGTAAATAAATATTTAGGTCCGCTAATAAATGCCTTGAGCCAGTCACCTTCAGCACTAACTGCAGCTATTGCAGCAGTGGGCGTCACTTTAGTAAAACAGGCACTTCCAGCTATTGGTGAATATAGAGAAGGGCTAAAGTCTTCTGCAGACGCTGCTGCTGAATTGGCAGGCCGTAAAGCCGCCGCTGCACTACAAGCACAGGCGGCCGTAGCAGAAAAAGTTCGTTTAGCTGCAGAAGCTAATGCCGAAGCAGAAGTAGCTGCTGTTGATAAGGCTGCCAAAAGGATTGAACAGATTCGTGGCACTAGCTTCGGGAAGCAAAGTAGGGGGTATGCTATACTTCAAAAAGCTACCCAAGATGTTACCAAAGAAGAGCTTGAATATCTACAAAAAGTAGGCGACAGATATAAAAAATCTGGTAAACAAGAAATAGCTGATAGATACTATGCAGCTAAAGCTGCCATTGAGTCAAGTAAGCAGGCAGAAGAAGCCTATGGAAAAGTAGTAGAAGAAAATACCAAGAAACTAAAAGAACAATCCAATATATTTACAGCTAGAGGGCAGGCTGAAGCCCTAGCAAAACGTACGGCCGCTATAGCGGCTAGTAAAGGTATTGTAAGTCAGGCAACTCAGGATACTGGTACATTGGGTGCATTTGGTGCATTCAAAGAAATGATGGATAGTATCACAAAGTCTGACAAAATGGGCCCAATAAGAAAAGGTTTCACAGCTATAGCAGGCTCTATATCTATAGCTACAACTGCTATTACTGGTTTTGTTGGTGCTATACAAGGATTTCTATTTGCAGGTGCAGCAGTATTGGCACTTTTAAAAGGATTAGATGCCTGGATGACTTCTTCTGAAGAACAAACAGTCGCATTCAATGGTGCTTTAGACGCCTCCAACGAGTCTATAAAAACATACGAACGTACATTAGCACTACTACTAAAAACTGATCCGGAAAATATATTTCAATCAAAAGTAGTAATGGCTCAGGCCAATGCATTCAAAGGATTAGTTGAAAACTTAACAGAAGTTCGTGAAAAGTTCGAAGAGCTTACAAAAGCACAAAATGGCTGGGATAGATTTGTAGACAGATTGTTGAGTGTAGTAAACAAGGACCAGCTATCAAAGTTTGCAGAAGGCACAGTTAAGCAAATTGCAGCTAGTTTAGCGGCAATAGATAGTGATGCAGAAAGACAAGCTGCCCAAAGCCAGATATCTAACTTGTTAGGTGCTAAAGGTACTGGACAAATAGAATGGTTACAGGCCATAAAAGAACAAGGTCCTGAAGCTGCAAAGTCTATAAAGGCCGTAGAAGGCGTATTTGCCGGAATTAGTAAACAACAACAACTAGCAGCAGCTCGTAGTGAAGAGTATGACGAAAGCTTAAATAAACTAAATAAAACTTATAAAGAATTTGTTCGTAGTACTTTAGACACTTCGCCAGCAACAAAGCTGGGCGAAGACATGGTAAATGCTAGTGTTAAATTAGCTGGAGCTTTACAAGATCCTATAAATAGTATAGGAAACATGAAGAGACTGCTGCAAGAATCAGCAATTACTGGTTTATTTAGCCCAGCTACAGTACAGCAAATAAATAGACTAAAGCCAGAGATTGAGTCTCTAAATAAACTGCACGGTGCAACGACAATTGAACTGAAAAAAGCACGCCAAGAAGTAGCAGCACTAACCCTAGACTATGAAAAAGTTCAAAAGTCCTATGAAGGTACAGCAACAGGTGTAGGTGCAGAGTTTGGTGGGGACATGGTATCTTCACAGACCGCGAACCTAGAGCAGGTTGGTGAAAAACTAAACAAAGCCCAAGCACGATTGCTAGAACTAGCCAAAAAAGATACTGAAGAACGCAAAAAGATTGCAAGCCTAATGGCCGAACCAGTATTTAGAGAGTTAGTTGTTGAAGGTTTTGAAAAGGGATCTAATTTAGTAAAGCGTGACTTAGACGCAGCTTTTGAAAAAGCACGTATTGGATTAGCCCGTGGCATTATTGGTTTAATAGGGGAAGTACCAGGTGTAGCACAGCTAGAGTCTAAACTAAATCAAGCAGATTTTAAACTGCGTGAAACGCAAATACAAGTTATGCGTGAACTTGTACAGGCACAGAATCTTGCAACCGCAGCAACTATTGGCTTAACAGCAGCTACTAATTTAAGTACTGCTCAGGAAAATGTTAAAGGTGCTTACCGTACCCCAGGAATGCAGGAGCAAGCACAGACAGCATTGGCCGATGCAGAAGTAATGAAAACTTTAACTGATCAATTCCAGGCAGTTATAGCTACTGGAAAGGGTTCCAAAACTTTCTTAGATAATTTAAGTGCTGGATTAAGACAGTTAAAGGTACAGTCTCCGGAAGCTCTTACATTACTTGCTCAAATGCGATCAGCAGTTAGTGCTGATCTTAAGCTTGGTGCTGATAAGGCAGCAATAGATAGAGAAAAAGAGCTGGATAGCTTAAAAACTGAAAACAAGGTCAGAAATGAAGCCGCTAAACTAAGAGCTGAAGCAATAAAACTACAAAGCTTTGCAACGCAAGAAGAGCTGCGTAGTATAGATATACTGCAGCAGCGTAATGGCCAATTAAATATAGAACAGATAGCAAGACGAGAAGTACTACAAAATCAACAGGCACAAAATGCTTTTGATACTACAGCCGCTAGCCTATTAGCGGAAAAAGCAAACTTTGAGTCAAATATCAACGTTCTTAAAAAGCAATATAAAGATCTAAATACTAAAGAACTAGAGGATGCTTTCAAATTAGTTCAGCAAAATAAAGAAAAGGCTAATGAACAACAATTAGCTAATTCTAAGCAACAAAACGCTTTAGCCAAAGATCTTGAAATACTGAAAACAATTACTCTAGAAGAAACTAGAAGAATTCAGCGTATTCAAACACAAACAGAGATACGCGCTATTTCTAATAGCGCTAATTTAGAAGTTGCTCAACTAGAGCTAGACTTACAAATTAAGCGCGAAGGTTTAACCGAACAGCAGATAGCCGACGCAAAAAGATCTATTGAATATAGACAACTAGAACTAGATACTACAGCTAAATTAGCTGCCGCGGAAATTAATTGGTTAACTACTGTTAATAGACTTCGCGAGGAGTACTTAAAAGCTGATCCAGGTGAAGCTGGTGAAGCTACGCGTGAAAGAATTAGACAGGATATGGCACTTGCTGGTCAAAGATTTCAAACAGAAATTGATGCGACTAATAAGCTAAAAGGGGCCAAAAAATCGCTGATTGATGAGGAAGCTAGATATAGCGAGCGACAAAAAGCATACGGCGAAGTGTTCAAGAACACCTTTAACGGTATGGCTGATGCTATAGCAGAGTTTGCTAAAACCGGCAAACTAAACTTTAAAGGCCTTATTAACAGCATGCTTGAAGATTTGCTGCGCTATGAGCTACGCTTGCAAGCTATGCAAATGTACGCAGCGTTTAGACCTGGTTTGATGAATCTGGTTGGTAGTATATTTGGACCGTCCTCTTTTGTTAATGACGCAGGCGGATTAGAAGTAGCAGGATCTCTAGGTTTTGCCAAGGGCGGCGCTTTTGATGGCGGAGTTCAAAAATTTGGCAAAGGTGGAATGTTTACTAATAAAATAGTAACTGAACCTACCTTATTCAAGTTTGCACAAGGTGCTGGATTAATGGGCGAAGCTGGACCCGAAGCCATTATGCCCCTAAAGCGTGACGGTCAAGGTAACCTTGGTGTTCGCACCACACAGCAACAACCTAAAGTTGATGTAGTTGTAAATAATTTCAGCGGTGAAAAGGCTGAAACTATGGAAACAGTAGACAGTAAGGGCAATCGCAAGATTGAGGTAGTAATTGGTGAAATGGTTGCAAGTGAAGTGGGTCGTAAAAATAGCCCTATGCAGCAGTCAATTAGTGCAAACTTTATGACTAGACCTGCAATGACAAGGAGATAATTATGGCTACAATAAGCTGGCCAACAGCCAATAACTTTCCACAAGTACCACAAAAAGGATTTACTGAGTCAGTTGGGATCAATATTATAAGATCCCAAACTGACGCAGGTCCTGCAAAGCAGCGTGTTCGCAGCAAGCGTCCTACGACAATGCAGCTTAGTTTTATTATGACTACTGCACAAACGGAGACACTGCAGACGTTTGTGCAAGATACGCTGCTGGGTACCAAGCGATTTAACTTTCCGCATCCTAGGCTGCTAGGTACAGTGGTGGAGGCTCGTATAATCCCGCAGCAAGACGGTGAATTTTACCGCTTACAATATCTAGCTCCAGGCTACTGGCAAACAAGTTTAAATTTTGAAATATTACCATGAGTAGATTATCCAGTTTAAGTCCGCAAGCTATTAAAGCTATGTTCTCGTCAGAAACAGACGAGCAATTAATAACATTGTTAACTATACAAGATCCAGCCCAGCCAACTGTACCAGTTAGGCTGGCGGATAGCTTTACTCAGCGGATAACTGGTTTAACCACAGACGACGAAGTTATCTATGGTGTAGTAAGTCGCGGGCAAAACTACCTATTCTTGCCCATGGAGATTACGCTACCAAGCGAAGAAGACGCAGGGGTTGGCCGCTGCAGTGTAGTATTCAACTTTGTTACGCCTGATGCCATTAAACTTATTCGCGAAAACTTATTAAATCCTACTAGAATAACACTGGAGTTAGTGCTGGCCAGTAGTCCTGACACTATTGAAGCCGTATTCTCAGGATTTTATATTGTTAGTGCAAACTATAATGCACAAAGTATTACACTAAACTTAGACATGATTGATTATAGCCGTGAACCGTTTCCGTGCTATAATTTTACACCAAACTATTTTCCGGGACTATTCTAATGAATTTTGATAAGTACATTGGTTTACCATACCAGGAAAATGGTAGAACAGAGTCAGGCGTAGACTGCTGGGGTCTTGCCCGATTAATTTACAAACACGAACTAGGCATTGACTTACCAGACTACAGTGACTTGTATACTGGTAGTTGGGACGAGCAAGTTACCAAGCTAATAAACTATCACAAGGATAGTTGGCATCAAGTGGAAAAGCCTGTTGTTGGCGATTTGTGTTTATTTAACATTTACGGCGAGCCTGCACACATTGGTGTGTATTGTGGTGGTAATAGATTTATACATAGCCGTGATGGCAAAGATACTGTTGTAGAATCTCTAAGCAGTATAGCTTGGAAAAAGCGTTTCCAAGGATACTTTAGATACAGTGCCAGTAGCGTTCAGCTAACTGGTGCACCACATCCACTACGCATAAGTAATGTTACAGAGTGGACTGTATCCGGAACCACTATTGCAAACTTAGTTAAGTTTTTAACTGAAAAATACAGCATAGGCAAGTACTTAAGCAGCCGTATTGTTATTATGGTAGACGGTGTACCTGTGCCTAAAGATCAGTGGGATACCACTGTGCTGCGTGAAGGACAACAAGTAAGCTACAGAACCGTTGCACAAGGACGCAATGCCTTGCGTATGGTTCTATTTATTGCTGTAATAGTTGTAGCAAACGTTTATGGTGCCCAATTAGGTGCAACACTATTTGGTGACATAGCCAGCGCAAAAGTAGCTGCAGCACTAGGCACAGCCATAATTTCAACTGCAGGTTTTGCCTTGGTAAACGCCATTGCACCTGTACGCATGCCGGATATGGGCAAAGATCCTGGCCAGCCAAATCAAATGGGTTTATTTAACGGTTCGTCAAATCAAGCAAACCGTTTAGGAGCTATTCCAGTTGTACTAGGTCGTGTAAGATTTAGTGGTATACTGGGTGCAACTCCGTATATCGAAACACAAACTAACACTAATACCCTAAACTTACTTATTATTTGGGGATTTGGTCCACTGGATGTACAAAATATCTGTGTTGGTGCAAACGACTTAAAGGCATATTATTTTGCTGATCTAGGCGAGGATGCAGACAAACAAGTAGTAACATTGCCTGGAAGTTTAACGGAAACAGCTCAGCATGCTGTACCGTTTAATAACTTGTATCCAACAGACGTAGAGCAAATATTTTCGCAACAAGGTGAGCTGGTAAACAATACCACAGACGGCAATCCTTGGCGTGAGATTACATTTGAGCAGCAGGGTACGGGCGTAGATATTGCTTTTAATTTTCCAGAAGGCTTACGAAGAATTAAGGCAAAAGGAAATGACGCAGGCACCATAAGCGAGGCAACCGCTACTTTTGAGATACAAGTAGCAAAGGTCAGTGATCCGTTTCAACAAACTGCTCCTTGGAACCCCGGAGGTACAGGCACAACACCTAATACTAACGCGGTAGCTTTTATACGCGACTTGACTGCGCCAAGTGCAGTGGGCGATGAATTCGTTAGTTTTGGCTCGCTGTATAGATGGCATGTTATTTGCATAGGCCCTGGCAGTGTAATAACAGAATTTTCGGGAGCGGTTACCGATAATTTAAATAGTGAGCCAAGCCAGTCTTTGAGAGACTATTATCAAAGCACAGGACTAGGAAGCTTACTTGGTATCGATAATACCGCAACAAGAATACCACAAATTCCTCCAGGATATACAAAGCTTTACACTATTTGTTTACAAAGCGGAGTGGGATTTGTAAATCAACCAGACAGAATTATTAACCACTTAAGTGGATTGGCTGGTGGTTATACTGGACTAAACTTTACTTTTGAAAATAAAGGATTACCCGACTATGAGGGTGGTCAAATATTTGCTGGCATTGTTACTGTACAAGTAAGTGGCGGATTGCTGTATCAAAATGCTCCAACTACATCAGGGCTAAGCAATACCAGTATATTTAAAACTAGTTTAGCAACAGTAACTGGGTCTACTAAGCCAGGTGATTATAGTCGCTGGGACCAATTCCTAAAAGATAATTATGTTTGGGTTGGTACTGGTACTACAATGGACACTACTGTAACAGTAACCTTACCAAAGTCAGGCATATATACATTTACAGCAAGTGTAGACGATACTGCTACTATTAAATTAGGCACTACAACAGTACTCAACTTGCCAAAAGATAGTTGGGGTAGCACAACAACAACTTATGAATATTTTGAAGCGGGCAGCTATCCGCTTAATATTAAGGCAACAGATACTGGTGGTAACAAAGGAGTAGCCTTAGAAATAACTTACAGCGAAAGCGAAAACGTTGCACTAGGCCCACAAACTATTGTTACATTAGGTAATAGATTATTTGTAAAGCGTAAAGATCCTTTTAACTGGGTTTACAGAGTACGCGGCCTAGACTTAGCAAGGTATAAGCTACGTGTTCGCAGAGTAGACGTTCAACCAGACGAAGCGGAAGACAGTGAGTACAGAACCTACAATAGAGTTACACTAACTTCTGCAACTAGTTTTAATAGTTTCGAACCTCCGCTGAAGAAGTTGCCTAGAGGTAATTTAGCCAGAACAGCTATTAAAGTGCAGAGTACAAGTAAAGCTAATGGCCAGGTAGACGGCGTAAATGCGCTTGTAACTACAATGTTCTTAGACTGGAATAAAACGTCACAAGACTGGGTATATGGACAAACTAATAATCCTGCAAGTTTATTCTTATACATACTAACACATCCTGCTAACGTATACAGAGTAGCTACGTGGGGCACTGCAACCTTTGCCCAAGACGTGCAGGCAAATATAGATTTAGCAAAAATACAAGAATGGCACGAGTTTTGCAATCCAAATACACCAACAGCCAATAATCCTAAATTAACCTATAATGCCGTTATTACTAGCACGCAAAGTATAATGGATACTTTGCGCGATATATGTGCAGCCGGAAAGGCCAGCCCAATTTATATAGACGGCAAATGGAGCGTGATTATTGATAAACCAAGAACTCACGTTGTACAGCATTTTACTCCACACAATAGCTGGGGATTTGAGGCTACTAAGAATTTGCCAAGAATTCCGCACGCTTTCAGAGTAACCATACAAGACGAAGAAAATGCATATCAGCCAAAAGAGTTATATGCATACAACTATGGATATAGCCAATACGGTACAGAGCCTGGTAAACAGGCAGCAGAAATTTTTGAAGAACTACAACTACCTGGTGTAACTAACGCTACTCAGGCTTTACATCTTGCACGCTGGCACCTAGCACAACTAAAGCTTCGCCCTGAAACTTATACAATAAATACTGACTTTGAGTATTTAGTTTGTAATCGTGGAGACTTGGTAAGAGTTAGTCACGATGTTCCATCGTGGGGAACTGCCAGTGGCAGGATTAAAAGCGTAAATTATACAACTAAAACTATTCAGTTAACTGAAAGAGTACCTCTACAAGCTGGAAAAACTTACAGAATACTTGTACGAAATAATAATATTACTACAAGTCCTGGTAGTGGCAGCGTATATAAAACACTAGCAGCTGTAACTAATACTGGTTACTTTGATACAATTACTGTACAAGAAAGTATTACTAGTGCGGAACTACAAGTAGATAACTTGTTTATGTTGGGCGAGATAAATAAAGAAACGCAAGAATTAATTGTTTTGTCCATTGAACCAACTACAAATACTTCTGCACGCATAACATTAACTGATTACAGTCCACAAATATATACAGCAAATTTAGCAAATGATTTACTTGTATATAATCCTAATATTACCTTACCATCTATGGGTATTGTAGATACAACAATTGTTGGATATCCTACAATTGTTAGTGTAGTAAGCACTCGTGAAACTAGTGAACAAATTTCTGTAGGAACTTATCAAACAGCTGCATTGCTAACCTTCACTAACACGGCGAATGATAGTAGAAATGCAGAGTTAGTTCAGTTCGAGATGATTCCAGGAGATCAGCAGTTTAATAGCAATGCGCCAACAAACTTGTATACTGTAGAGAAACAGCAAGGTAATATAACTTTTACAGCTCTAATAACTGGAAAAACTTATAAAGTTCGCGGCAGATACACCAACAGAACCGGCAGTGTATTTGGTAACTGGAGTCCTATGCTTGTATTTGTTGCTGGAACGGCTGGACTAAGTCCAACAGTGCCTACGGTCGAATTAGATCTAGATACAAACTATATTGTTGCAAAAGTACCACAAACTATCACTAAAAATGCAGACTTTAGAGCCTACGAGTATAGGTTATATAAAGATACGGGAGTGGAAGATTTCTGGGATATAGTTCCAAATACCACTAATAATATAAAAATTGTAGAGAGCCCAAGTGAAGCCAGATTTAACTTATTGGAGCTGCCGCCCCCAAGAATTTCTCAAGCAGGAATTACGTATAGGGTAGCTTGCAGAACTATAAGCAGAAGCGGCGAATATAGCTCAGAAAGCGCGCTTGGTACAATAGTTGTAACAACTATTACATAAAAGGATAACTATGTCAGTAAGTTTATTTCCAGGTATAAGACGCCTACACTTACTTTATAGCACTAGATATGATGCAATTCGTACCACGGATGTGCGTGATGATTTAGTTGGTATTAAGGTATGGTTAAGCACAACTCAAGGATTTAATCCGCAAAATATTACTCCAATTGAGTATGGAGTAGGCTCGTCTGTAACTATTGATAACTTACAAACAAATACACTGTATTATGTTCGTTATGCTTTTATTAGTAAAATAGATCCTAGTGTTTACACTATTTCTAACGAGTTGTCTGCTAAAACATATGACGAGTTAACAAGAGTTTATGGCGAATTAACTAACGATCCACACTATTTGCTGCGTAGTCAAAATGCTAACACTCCTGACTGGAGCTATGCAACAGGCACTTTTAGAGTGTGGAACTACAGCACTGAGGTAACAGCAGGAGGTGCAAATACTCCTGCTGACCCTAAAGGTCCGGTGTACAGTGTGGTCGCAAACAGTGCTACAAATGGACTCATAGCCAGTATCAATAGTACTACTGGTGTATTTACTGCGACCGGCTGGACAGGTACTGCAAGAACTGCAAAGGTTACTTTTAAGGCTATATATGACGGCGTAGAGGTTTTACGGGACTGGGAAATTGTAGACGGCATTGGTCAAGATGCGCCACAATTAAAACTTACGTCAGTGCCCAATAACTTTGTATACGATGACGTTAACGCTACTTTGAGTAAAATTCCTCAAATAGTGTACACGGCCACACTTACAAACTTAACTGGCACGCCCAACTTTACAGTTGTTGGCTACAAGGCAGATAATACAGTTATAGGCAACGTTGCTTTTACACAAAGCAACAATGTAATCACTATTACAAATGCACAATTTCATATTAGCAATGACATTGCGTATGCTTTAGTAACTGCTACACTTGGTTCTGTAAGTGACAGTGATACGGTATGGCGATTAAATAATGGCAGCGACGCTATTGTAGTAGACATATCAAATCCAGTAGTTCAACTGCAAGCAGATTCAGCAGGTGCCGTAGATCCAACAGAGTATGTTGACACTGGTACTGGCATTGAAGTATACGAAGGCTCAGCAAAGCTGCCAGTAGATAACAGCAGTCCATACTCCGCAGGCAGTTGGACTATTACTAATATTAATAGTACAGGTATAACTCCGGACACTACTCCAACTATAAATCCGTATAGTATTGTGTATGATCAACACAATAATATGACGCAAGATACTGCTACTATAGAGTATACTATTAGTTACAAGACTAAAGCAGGTATTGCTGGTACGCGAGTAGTTACACAAAGTTTTAGCAAAAGTAAGCAAGGTGTTCAAGGAGTTCCCGGGTCTAATGCACCAGTTGTAAACTTAACTGCTGACAAAGCTGCGTTTATAAAGCAGAAAAATACCGGAACCATAACGCCAGCAACTATTACTATTACAGCCAATGTAATAAATGTTCCTAGTGCAACTTATGCGTGGTATGTAGACAATACACTGCAGTCCGGCCAAACAAACTCTACTTTTGTAGTATCTCAATTTAGTCCAACTGCATCTAAGCTAATAAAGTGTGTAGTAACTGGAACAGGCGGTGTTACCACCTATGATGAACTAAGTGTATACAGCATAGCCGAAGGCGATGACAGCTATATTGGTGGTTTGACCAACGAAAATCAGACTATACAAGCACAGTCCGACGGTACTATTTACAGTGGACAGCTGCCAATATCAAGTCAATTTTTGGTAGTTCGTGGAACAGAAATACTAACCAGTGGAGTTGCGTACAGCAAGGTTAGCGAAACTGGAATGACCAGTAGTATAAATGCAACTACTGGAGCAATAAGTGTTACCACTGTTAGTTCGACTACTGCAACCGCAACATATCGTGCAACCGTAACAGGCACCAGTATAGTGCTAGACAAAGTCTTGACTGTAAATGTAAGCAAAGATGGTCAAAACAGTGTAAGTTACTGGATGATTGCTAGCAGCAGTTCTGTTAGAAAATCTACAGCAGATGCGTTTACGCCTAGTACAGTAACTTTTAGCTTAAAGTCTAAACAAGGCGATGCCGCGCCGCAGGATTATAGTGGTAGAATAATAATTGCTACTAGTACCGACGGTAGTACTTATACTAATCAGTATACATCTGCTAGCAATGAAACTGCGTATACATATACTATACCTGCAAACACTAGAACTATTCGTGCCAGAATGTACCTGGCAGGCGGAACAACCACACTAGTAGATGAAGAAATTGTTGCAGTAGTAGATGATGGTGCTACTGGTGTCACAGGCAGTGCTGCTAAAACTGTAGATATTGGTAATATTACTAACTTTAAGGTAAATACTGCTGGTATATTTTCACCAACAACTGCAACATTGAATGCGGTTACGCAAAATATAAGCTCTCCAAGCTATAGCTGGTCTATTACAAACGCCACGCCCAGCACTAGTAGCGCGTCTAGTGTTACACTTACACCAAGTGGTTCGGGCATTAATTTTATTACTGTAAATCTTACAGTAACCGATCAGAGTACTGGGCAAACATTCAGTAAGTCAGCTACCTTAAGTGTAGCATATGATGGGGCAGTAGGCCAAACAGGTGCCGCTGGTATAATGTCGGCTTTTCCAACCATCTATAGATGGTCTACTTCGCAACCAAGTCGTCCAACCCCCACGTCATATACTTGGAGCGACGGTAGTTATACAGCTCCCAGTGGTTGGTTTACCTATGTACCTACCGATACTACACCAGGCAATGTGTTGTGGGGTATAACAATACCACTAACAGTTACAGGTAGTACAACTACTAGTACACTAAATTGGAATGACACTAGTTATCAACTTACAGCTAGAGCATATAATGGTACTAATGGGGCTAACGGTATTAATGGAACCAATGGTACCAATGGTACCAATGGTGTTGACGGTGCTCCTGGTGCAGCAACCTTTGTGGTTACTAGAACTAGTGGAACTGGCTCACCAAGTAATGCAGAAGTAGTTGCAGTAATAAATAGAAACCCAGTTGCGGGCGATATAGTAACTGTTACAGCTACTAGTACTGCTACCTCACAAGTATATAGGTATACTGGGTTTAACTGGGCTGCCCAAACTACGTATATTACTGGTTCACTAATTGTAGAAAACAGTATTAGTGGTAATAGAATTATTGCTAATAGTTTAAGTGTAGCATCCATTCAATCAGGAACCCAATCTACTGCACCTGGAACAGGTTACTTTGGCTTTGGACTGGGTACGCAAACCAGAGGATATTCTACTGTAGGTACTTTTATTGGTAATACTGGAGCATTTGGTTTAATTGTAGCAGATGAATTTACTGGTGCTACTGGTGCTGGAGCTATTGCCGGCGTTGCGCTGGGCACATCAAACTGGGGTGGACAATTCCACAACTTTAGTGGCAGCGCTGGCGGATTCTATAGCGGCGATTTCATGCGCACCACTGCCGCTTTGGCGACCGGTGGTAACGCTGCTATTATTAAAATGAATAGGGTAGGAGCTGGCCAAGGATTAAGTGCCACACCAGTAAGTCAGGCAGATTTAGGTAATTCAACTACTGCCGGTAGTTTTAGTAAGTGGTCTAATGACTATACAGGAGACCCTGGTACTTTAAAAGCTAATGTACATATTGCTACTGATGTTAATGCTATTAAAGTATGGGCTGGTGTAACTGATTTACAGGCTACAGTTATAACCACTCTTGGAGTTGGTACAGCTGCTTTCGGAGGTACAGGAGAAATTCGTGCAACTGGAAACATTACCGCATACTATTCAGATGATAGATTAAAAACTAAATTGGGCACAATAACTAATGCATTAGATAAGTTGTGCACGTTAAGCGGTTTTTATTATAAACCAAATGAAACTGCTAAACAACTAGGCTATCAAGATAAAGGTATAGAAGTAGGTGTAAGTGCACAGGGTGTGCAAAAAGTATTGCCAGAAATAGTAGTTGCTGCACCAATCAGTGACGAGTATCTTACAGTTAGATACGAAAGATTAGCTCCACTATTTATTGAAGCAATAAAAGAACTACGACTAGAACTAAATCAGTTAAAGGAATTAGTAAATGCCAACACCCAGTGGACAGATAGGACTACAGGACGTTAATTTGGAGCTATCAAAGTCGGCAACGGCTTTGATAGCCATGAACGATACCGATGTTCGTAACCTAGCTCAAAAGCCTGGTAGCGGAACCATTATTAGCATGAATGACTTGCGAGGTAAGTCAGCCACATTTACTGCTGTAGTAAGTAGTAATGTATCGGTGCTGGCTGGCGGACAAACTGCTACTATTACTTTTGTCACTAGCGAAGTAAGCTATGACTTTAGTAACGCGTCCGTGAGTGTTAGTGCAGGTAGTCTAGGTAGTTTATCCACCAGTAACTATAAAATATTTACTGGTATATACACACCGCCTACAAATAGTAATGGTACCGTAAATATCTTTGTACCGGCCGGTACATTTACAAACGGTATAACTGGTGTTGCAAATACAGTTTCCAATACTGTGCAAATTAGTTATGATACCTTACAGCCTACAATGAGCATTACAGCAGGCAGTACAAATTTAGGTATTGGCCAAACTACTGTAATTACGTTTACTAGTAGTGAGTCTACAAGTAACTTTACGCTTGCTGACGTTACAGTTAGTAGTGGTTCATTAACAAGTTTTAGTGGTAGTGGTACAACTTATACTGCCACTTATACCCCACCAGCTAATAGTAGCGCTTCAGCGACTATATCTGTAGCGTCCGGAACTTTTAGCGATAGCTTTGGAAACATAAATCCAGCCAGCAATACACTTACTATCAACTACAATACACTACCGGCACCCACATACAGTTTAACTAGAAATGTGGCAAACGTTAACGAAACTACTAGTCCTACTGTTACGTACACAGTTACAACTACTAATTTTGGTACTGGTACTCTATACTGGTCACACGTTACAGGTGCCGGGTTTGCTGATAGTAATGACATGACGGATTTTCTTGACATAGGCTCCGTTAGTGTAACCAATAATAGTGGAAGTTTTACACGAACGCTACGCAGTGACGCGTTTACTGAAGGTACCGAGACTTTACGAGTACAGTTACGTACAGGCAGTACTAGCGGCACAGTAGTAGCTACTGCACTGGATGTTAGCATTGGTGATACTAGCACCACACCGGCCACATCTATTAGTCCTACAAGTATAGCTAATGGCACAGTAGGAACCTATTATTTTGAAGCTTTCGAAATCTTAGTAAATGGTTCCCCAACACCTGCAACATTTAGTTATACTGGCACACTTCCGCCTGGAATGAGTTTTGGCGGTAACGAGCTAGCATTTGGCCCATTCTTTTATGACGCAGCATTAAGTGGCGTACCAAATACTAGTGGAACATATAGTTTTACTGTATACGCCACAACTAATACCAGTTTTAGTGCTAACAGAACATATACTGTAACAATATTTTCCCCACCAACTGTTACTATTAGCACTAACAATGCTAATTTAGGCATAGGCCAAACTGCACAGTTAACATTTCAGATGAACACTAATGCGTTTGGATTTACGCAAAGCGACATCAGTGTTAGTGCAGGTAGTATCTCTAACTTTAGTGGTGGAGATGGTAGTACCAGTTTTACAGCTACCTACACTCCGCCAGCTAACAGCAGTGGCACTGCCAACATCAGCGTACCAGCAGGAGCTTTCCTAAACAACTTAGGTGGCAGCAGTGCAGCTTCCAATAACCTACAAATTAGTTATACTACTGTAGTACCTACTGTGTATAATCCACTGGCTATACATGCTGATCAGATTAGCGGTGCTGATTATAATGCAACTGATATGTTTGTAGGAGTAATATTTTACAAAGACGGTAGATATGCTACGTATGCTAACGGGCTTTTAAATACCTATGACTGGATAACTCCTAGAAGTAGTACTAGTGGTGTAGGAAAGTACGTTAGGTTTATATTTAATCCATCACAGTCATCTATTAGTCCTACAGGTGGCTATGGTTCGTCGCCTAGTAACTTAGCTACTAATGGCGGCACTAGTGGTTGGATGGAAATTTTAGGAGATGGTCCTCCCGGTACAACTACTAATGCACCATTTGTATATGTGGTTGAAACTGGTAATAACTACTATCTTACACAAAGTTATATAAATGTAACTATACAAATATCTACCTCGTCTACTGGTTCACCAATAGTATCGCAAAGTACTGTAGTATTTTTAGCAGAATCTTGGTTTTATTTTGACCCGGGCGGAGCCTAATTAATAATAAAGGAAATTAAATGGCAGAGTATCAAGAACAAAAAGGCCAAGGTCAGCTATGGCAGCGCTGCTATAGCATAATGGTGGATAATCCCCTTGGTGGTCAAGCAACTATTACTTTTAATGAAGAAAAAGTAATGGTAATGGGTACGGAAGTTATTAAAACTCCGTTTACTATGTGCAGAAAGCGGTTTAATCCACAGGCTACTTTTCCCCTACGTAATCCACAAACAGGTGAGTTAACTGGTGAAACTATGACGCACTTAGAGCTGTACAATATACTGTATTCATTATACATGCATACAGCACAGCAACGAGACGGCACAGTACCTTCTGACGAGACCCAGGCAATGGAGCCTGGTATGAATATGTTTTACTAAACAAAGTGCTCCATAAATACCCTGCTCAAACTATTGGGCAGGGTATTTTTTTGCATTGACAACATTCTGCCCTTGTGGTATAATATATCAAATTGCTGTAGTAGTCAGCAAAAGTTCTTAACAATACTGGAAGCCAGTAAAAATGTATAAAGCCTAATATAGTTCGCAGAAATATCTATATTACTGCTAACAAGGAAAATATGAATTATAGGAGCAGGTGGTAATATGGCAATAGAAACTATTTCTATGATTGCATTAGCAGTAATTGCGCTAGCTTTTGGTGTTAAAAAACTCGTAAAAGATTGGCGTTTATCAGACACTAGTGATAGCGTCATGGAGTTAATGCATAAAGAACTAGAACGCATGAGCGCTCAGAATACTGTGCTGAGCACAGAACTTAACAAATTGCAGCAAGAAATTATTCAATTAAATGCTCAACTTCGTCAGCTATGTATAGAAAATGACAAGCTGCAAACCGAAGTTATAGCACTAACTAATGAGTTAAATGCATTTAAGCGAGTAGCTGCTGTAAGAAAGATAAAGGTGTCTAGCAATGCAACCAGCTAAAATTAATTATAAGATTTATCAAGGCAGCACCTTTCAGGAAACTTATCGTTGGGAATCACAAACAAAAGTTTATGTACCAATTCAAAGTATTACAAAAGCTGCGCCCTGCGTGATCACCACTAGTCAAGACCACAACCTGCCAAATAACTGGCGGTTTAAAGTGGTAGGTGCTGGCGGTATGAAAGAAATCAACAATATTGGTGATACTTACCACATAGCAACCAATACAACGAATAATACGATTACTGTAAATCAAGTAAATAGTTTACAGTACACACAGTTTACCAGTGGTGGCGTTATAGAATTTAACGAACCAGTACCGATTACCACGTATAGTGCTAGAATGCAAATACGCGAAACAGTAGACAGCCCTACAATTATTTATGAAGCAACTTCTCAAGCAGGGCAAATAGTACTGGACAATACATTTAAAACAATTACAATTACATTACTAGCCAATGTGACTAGCAATTTTAATTTTACTACCGCGGTGTATAGCTTAGAGTTATACAATGGCAATAACGTAGTACCGTTCCTAGTAGGCAACTTAACACTAGTACCGGAGGTTACAAGATGACCGATGTAGTTGTAACAGAATCAAATAATAGTACAGTTGTACAAAGGCAGCAAGTACAAAACGTAGTTGTTGACGATAAAAAGGCAACTATTGTTGTAACTGGTATGATGCCTCCGCCAAGTGTTAGTAGTATAACAAACAGTGTGGACATTGACTTATCACAACTACAAGATGGCGGGTTGTTGGTGTATAATGCCACAACACAAAAATGGACAGCAACTAACAAGCTAGAAAAACAAATTTTCGAAGCTGGTCAGTTTTAAGGAGACACTATGGCTTCTCTATTAAGAATTAAACGCAGTGAGTTAAGCGGCAACCCAGCAGTACTAGCTGCAGGTGAGTTAGCCTACAGTGCTCTTGCAGATAATGGTAGTAATGGCGGTGACAGACTTTACATTGGTATGGGTCTTGAAACCAACGGTAACGCAGTAAATCACGTGATCATTGGTGGTAAGCGTTACACAGATATGGTTGACGCAGCCACACACTTAAACACAGCAGGCACACTAGTCAAGCGCGACAGTAATGGTGATTTTACAGCACGTAATATTACTGCTGCACTGATTGGTAATGCAGATACTGCAACTAAGTGGCTAAATGCTCGTACACTACAGCTAACAGGTGATGCAACCGCTAGCTTAACTGGTGTAGACGGCAGTGCAAACGTAAGCGCTGCACTTACACTGGCAAATACTGGTGTAACAGCCGGCAGCTATGGTAGTGCAACAGACATTCCTACTTTTACTGTAGATGCAAAAGGTAGATTAACAGCAGCAGGAACAGTCAGTGTAGCTACTACACTAAACATCAGCGGTAATACCGGAACGGACGGCGTTAGTCTGCTAAGCGACACACTAAGTGTTGTTGGTGGAACTGGCGTAACCACTGCAGTTACAAATAATACAATCACAATTAACTTACCACAGGCCGTTAGTCCTACAAGTAATGTTACCTTTAATGACGCTACAATTAACGGCGTACTATATAGTAATGATATTACAGCAGCCAACATTAATATTGATGGCAACGCTAGCATTACTGGCAACTTAACAGTACTAGGAACAGTTACTACTGTTAACAGCACAACGGTTGCAATTGGTGACAAAAATATTGAGCTGGCAAAAGACGCTGCAAATGCTGCAATGGCGGATGGCGGTGGTTTAACAATCAAGGGCCCAACAGTTCCAGCTACCTTGCTGTACACAAGCGGTAATGATCGTTGGCAAATGAACAAAGACCTAGAAGTTGCACAAGTATTTGGTAACTTAAAAGGTAACGCAGATACAGCAACAAAGTGGCAAACAGCACGCGATTTGAGTTTAACAGGTGACGCAACAGCTACACTACAAGCTGTAGACGGTAACGCAAACGTAAGTGCAGCAATCACTTTAGCTACTGTTAATAGTAACGTTGGTAGTTTTGGTAATAGTATAACAGTACCAACAGTTACAGTGAACGGTAAAGGTTTAGTTACAGCGATTACTCAAACAGCAATCCCAACAGCTACAACATTAATTAAAGGTTTAGCAAGTTTTGTAGCAGCACAGTTTACCGTTACAAATGGTAGTGTAGAGTTAACACAGCTTGATTGCGGTACTTATTAATAGCAAGGGGGCTTTATGGCTGAACCAGTAATTAAATTAAAACGGAGCGCTGTTCCAGGAAAAGTCCCCGAGGCAGAAGATTTAGAGTTTGGCGAATTAGCTATTAACTACAACGATGGGGCGTTATACTATAAAAAGTCTGACGGAACAGTAAATAACATTACGGCTGGTGGCGGTGGCGTTGATGCATTAATTAACGCCATTGCTACTGAAAAAGCAATCGTAATGGCAATAGCACTGGGGTAAACTATGGCAACAGCATTTGTAAACGCAATATCACGTGCCGTAGGAACCACAGAAGTTATCAGCTTTACGGCACCAGAAAAAAGCATCGTAATTGGCGGCAGTATAACTAATAAACTAAGTACAACAGTACCGTTTACATTAATATTGCGTAGAGGCACTGACGATACTTATATTCAAAAAGACAGGCGAGTTGAAGCAAACGATCCGTTTGAGTTAATGCGCGGAAACAAGCTAGTACTAAATACCGGGGACAAATTAGTTATATCTGCGAGAGTAGATAGCAGTATAGACGCAGTGTTCTCCATACTACAAGGAGTATCATGATGAGCGGATTCTATACTGGTACAGATTTAGTCGACAAAGTGTTTTACGGATTTCGTCTAAATCCTGACACTGGCAATTTGGACATAGAGATTTTAGACGGGGATACCCCAGTTTCATTACCTGCAGATGATGTAATTGATAAATACGATTACAAACAGTGGTTTTGGACAAAAGATACCGTAAGGTTCGAGTGGGGCAATAAAGGACACTTATTAATGAGGCTAATATAATATGAGTCAATTAATTGATCTAGGAAAATTACGCTTCCACTTTGCAGGTAATTGGAGCGCCAGTACCACTTACGAATCAAACGATATTGTTAAGTACGGTGGTAATGTGTATGTATATACATACGCACTAAAAACAGCTGGCACGCTACCAACAGACACTGCTTATTGGGCACTAATGGTAGAAGGCTTCAACTTTTTAGGTACTTTTAGCACAACTGCTAACTACAAAGTTGGAGATGGTATAGCACATGGTGGTGTTGTTTATATTGCTATTAAAGACTCTATAAACATTACTCCTCCTAATGCCACATACTGGTCTAGATTTTTAGACGGTATTCAGTACGAGGGTGAATACTCAAATACTGGTATCTATCAAAAGAATGACGTTGTACGTTATGGTGGATCACTATACGTAGCAAAACAAGACGGCACAAACAACTTGCCAACAAACACAACCTATTGGGATAAGTTTGTTGAAGGTGTAAGTCCAAAGAGCGTTTACAATGACGCAACAGCGTATGTACCTAATGACTTGGTTGCTTACGGTGCAAACATCTATCGTGCAAAAGTAGAAACAACTGGTAACCAACCTTCTAATACTGCCTATTGGGAGCTGTATGTTGGCGGTATTAAATTCCAAGGTAACTACAATCCAGCAACACAATATTTCGTAAACGACATTGCAGTTTACGGAAATAATATCTATCGCTCTAAGCTAACACAGTCTAATACACTGCCTACAGTTGCAGCTAACTGGGAATTACTAACATCTGGTAATTCTTATAAAGGTGTGTACAATAATGCAACTGGTTACTATCAAGGCGACATTGTTAACTACGGTGGCAATGTATATATTGCACTAGGTGTTACTACTGGCAATTTGCCAACAGACGCTACTAAGTGGCAGATTTATAACTCTGGTTTTGACTTTCAGGGCAACTGGTCTAGCGTACTACAGTACAAGATTGGTCAAGTAGTTAGCTACGGCGGCTCACTGTACAAAGCAAAAGCAGACAACGACAATATAAATCCAACTACAACAGCAACTTGGGACAAAATAGTTGCAGGATTTAAGGTTAGCGGAGTTTGGGCTACTGGCACACAGTATGCAACTGAAGAAGTTGTTACTTATGGCGGTAACACCTATATCTCTATACTACCACATGCCTCGACCAATTTCAATACTGACTTGGCGGCCGGCAGATGGCAAAAGTTTAACAGCGGTATTCGCTGGATGGGTTCTTGGAATAGTACTACACAGTACTACAAGGACGATGTTGTAAAGGCGGGCTCTAGTTCATTTATTGCTGTTAATGATACAATTGGTGGCAGTAATCCAGCTGGTGGTACAAATACAAATTGGAGTAGTTTTGCAACTGGTGCAGAAGGATTCTTGTCTAAAGATGGCGATGCAATGCTTGGTATGCTTACCTTGTTTGCAAACCCAACAGATCCGCTACATGCAGCAACAAAGCAGTATGTTGATCAGTTTATTAACGCAGCCACCGGCGGCACTATCAGCGGACCACTAGTTGCTAGTGGAGCCAATGCTAGCTATACCGCGCAAAACGGTGCAACAATCAACATCAGTGGCGGTAGTTTAAACCTAACAAACAATACTACACTAACAACTGACGGTACTTCTACACTAGGCAATACTCGTGTAAGTGGTACGCTAGACGTTGATGGTGACCTAAATGTAGACGGCGGCGATATTACTGTTAGCGGTACTAGCTTAAATATTGCTAATACTTCTGTAACTACTGTTAATGCATTCGGTGCAGCGACCACAGTTAATATCGGTGCAACAACTGGTAATACTCGTGTTAGAAATAACTTAGACGTTGACGGTGATGTAAACATTGACGGCGGCGATATTACTGTTAGTGCAGCTACACTAAATGTAGCAAATCAAAATGCTACCACAGTAACCGCATTTGGCGCAGCTGACAATTTAACACTTGGTAAAACTGGTGCGCAAACCACTGTTAAAAGTAACGTAACAGTGGACGGAGTACTGGATGTTATTCAAGGCTCTACCGTTACTAACACAACGCTAGATCCGACCGGTTTTGATAATCAGCATCCAGCAACACGCGGTATTGTAGAATTTAGCGACAACGGTACCAGAATCTATCGCATAGATCAATTTGGTGCAGTAACTACTCGCGAAGATAGCAAGTTTGCTACAGGCACAGCGTTTGAAACAGCTGCTGTAGCAAAAACAGTAGCAATCTATCCAGTAGCAGGTCAAACAAAATTTATTTACTGGATTAATGGTGTAAGATACGAAAAGACTACACTAGTAACTAGAACTGTAGCAAGCATTACTGGTTACAACTATTTCTACTTTGACGGTAACACACTAAGCTCCACAGCTAATAGAACTGATGAGATCTTAACTACAAAGGCCAATGTTGCAGCAGTACGTGGTAGCAGTGCAAATGGTCGCGCAATCAGCGTAGAAGATCAACGTCACGGCATAAGCATTGACGGAGCAACATTAGCACACATTAAGCGCGCCGATGGTATTAAGTATGTAAGCGGTCACGGTTTAACACCAGTTGCTGCAGGTGTAGCAACTTACACAAATACAAAAGCAGGCGAATTACGGGATGCAGATTTAACAATTTCTGCACCAGTAAAAACTGGTAATAAGTTCTTAGTGCGCGATGGCAGTACCTGGAAACTTGCAGACTTTAATGACAACCAGTTTACTTATAAACTAGGTGTATTGAGTGGTGTTAACGTTACCGCAGCAGGTTTAGGTTATAACGGAGGCACTACTACACTAAGTGTACAAGGTGACGGCGAAGGTGCTGTAGTAACACCGGTTTTCCAAGGTGCCCCGCTACAAAGTATATCTTTAGTTAATGGCGGTACAGGTTACGCAAGTAATTCAACTGTTACTGTTAACGGTGACGGTACAGGTGCAACAGCCACAATCGTTGTACCACCTGGTAAAAACGTAGCCAGCGCAGCAATCACAAACGTTGGACAACGATATACTAGCGTTAGTGGTACAGTAGTTGGCGGCGGTGGTACCGGTGCTACTGTTGCAATAGAACTAGATTTGGGTACGCCTGTTGCTCACATACACGTTGACAGTTTAGGTAGTGGCTATACAACAGCAACTGCTACTATTAACGGTGACGGTACAGGCGCTACAGCAAGTGTTACTATTGTTGCTGGTGCAGTAACCGATATTGATATTACAAATGGCGGTAGCGGATATACTTATGCTACAGTAACAATTACTGGTAATGGTACAGGTGCTAGTGCTACTGCTTATACTCGGAAAAGCACTATTGCTGATTACCAAATCACTAACGTTGGTAGCGGATATACAAGCGCTCCAACCGTAACTATTAGTGGTGATGGTCACGGAGCAACAGCAACAGCTCAGATTACTGCAGGCGGTGTAACGGACCTAGTTATCACTAATCCAGGTCACAATTATACATACGCTACCATAACATTTAGTGGTGGAGGCGGTACTGGAGCAACTGCAAACGCTATTTTAAGTGGTTATCCACTTAAAACTATAACAGTTACAAATCCTGGTAAAAACTACACAAGTACACCTACTGTTCAAATTACTGGCAATCAGTACAGCAGCGGTGGAGCTGCAGCCTTAACACTTGGTCCAGGTAACACAATTGATAGTATTACCCTAACAAGTCCTGGAAGTGGGTATACTTACGGCAGTATAGTAGTAAATAGCACACCACAAGGCACAGGAGCTCAGTTTGCTGTTCAGGCAACACCAAGCGGAATATTAAGTGTTAATGTGGTCGATGGTGGCAGACACTATAGTTATGCAAATATTGTAGTAACTGATACAAGTGGTGTAGGTACAGGATTTGCCTCTACAACATCACTGACTCCAGTACCACAGTATAACGGCTATGTAAGTCAAGCAGTTGGTTATGATTTAAATAATATTCCTGCAGGCAAGTTTACTAATACATATTTTGTTGCAGTAGCTAGTGCAGATCACGTTGTAAAAATTCCTAGTGCATATCTGTTTAATAGTATTCGCGAAGCATTCCAATATGCTAGTCAAGAAATTAAAGAGATTGAAACATACGGAATGCCATACGAAAAGTATGTATTCTTGGGAGTTTCCGTTGTAAATAACTCTGGTGAAGTAGTAACAATACCAAGTACAAACACTGGTAATGTACTTTACTATGATTTACTAAATAACAAGTATAATGATGCGCCGTTAGATGCTGGTGGAACCAAGGTTGGTAGATCACTGACAATTGGCCCGGTAGGAACCGCGGCATTGTGGCTAGGCGCTACAGAGTCTGCAAAAGTTTACTATGTTGCTCCTCACGGAGTGGACGCGCCAACAAGTGGTAGTAACTTGGCAACTCCTTTTGCAAGCATCAAGTATGCTTGTCAACAGGCTGAAACAGGCAGTACAATCTTTGTAAAAACCGGCACTTACAGTGAACAACTACCTATTACAGTACCAGCAAACGTAGCAATCGTTGGTGACAATCAGCGTACTACGATTGTACAGCCAAAAACTGGTAACAGTGATGACGGTACAACACCAAATAATCAAGCAACAATGTTCTTGTTAAGTAATGGTAGCATTCTTAATAAAATGACATTTGTAGGCATGACTGGTTGGGTACCTGGTACAACTGCAAGCGATATTACAACAAGTACTATCCGCGGCGTCGTGGCAAGACTAAATCCTGCTACACCAATTACCACAAAGTCACCTTATGTACTAGAGTGCAGTGCAATTGGTAGCGGTTTAGTAGGTGCGCTAGTTGATGGCAGTGTACACGCAACTGGTGCTAAGTCTATGATTTTCCACGGTTATACTGTTATCAGTGATAATGGTATAGGCTATTGGGTCAAAGACGGCGGCAAGGCAGAAATTGTTAGCTGCTTTACTTATTACTGCTATTTTGGTTATGCAAGTACTGGTGGCGGACATATTCGTGCACTAAACGGTAACAATAGTTATGGTACTTGGGGTGCGGTCAGTCGTGGATTTGATGTAAACGAAACAGCAGTTACTGGAACACTACTTGGTCAGCAAATAAACTTTGTTTATCAGGGCGGAACCATTAACGTTGGCGATACAGTAACCAGCAGTAGCGGTGCAACAGGTGTAGTTACAAACGTACAGTATAGTGCTAATAAGTTTTATGTTCGTAATACAACAGGTACATTTACATTAGGCAATACACTAACATTTACTAGTGGTGGTACAGGTACAGTAAGTGCAGGCGGTTTAGAAAACCAAAAAGGCTTTGTATTGGTAATGAACGGCTTAACAGCTGCACCTAAACCAGGTCAAAGTATTCAAATCGCTGGTGACAGTATTGCGTATGTGGTACAAAGTACAACAGGTACTTATACCAATACAAGCAGTGAAATAGTGGTTGTACTAGCACAGGAAAAGCCAACAGGTAGTCCCAGTGGTAGCGCTGTTACACTGCGCAGTCAATACAGTCAGATTCGACTAACTGGTCACGACTTCTTGTCGATTGGTACAGGTGGTGTAACTACCACAAACTATCCAGGTATACCAACTCAGCCAGCTGCACAAGGCAACGAAACTGACGAAGTGTTCCCAGGCCGTGTGTTCTATGTATCTACTGACCAAGACGGTAACTTCCGTGTAGGTGAATACTTCCGTATTGACCAGGCAACTGGACGTGCTACGCTGAACGCTAACGCGTTCGACTTGGCTGGTCTGACTAGCTTGCGTCTAGGTAGTATTGGTGCTCAGCTTGGCGAAACTATTAACGAGTTTAGTAGTGACGCCACAATGAGTGGTAACAGTAACGTAGCTGTACCGACCGAATACGCTGTACGAACATATGTATCTACAGGATTGAATAGTTCACAACTAACTCAACCGTTACTAGCCAATGGCATAACCAGAGACGCTAGTGGTAGAGTAACAGCATCTACTAATGGATTTAAAACAATCTCTAATGTAGTTTACAATGCAAATAATCAAATAACTTCCTACACCGAGTCAGTAAACTTTGGTAGTGGAGCAAGTGTTAGAAATGTGACAGTAACTTATACGGCTGCAGGACTGGTTAATACCGTTTCTTCAGTTGCAGTATAATGTAGCTTGCAAGGAGAACAATAGTGTCAGATATAACATTATATAGTCAGCTCATTGAAAGAAATGAAGCTATAAGAACTAGACTTGCCGAAGAGCGGGCAAAACTTGCAAGTGAACTTGGCGTTACTAGTGGGGGTGGAGCTACCTGGGACCCTCAAACTTGGGGTAGCCTACCACTATTAAACCAAACTGCGGTAGGTAATAAACAATTTGTAGTACAAAACACTGACAATGCTGGCTGTGGCCGGTGTTGTCAGTGGACTGTGCCTGCTGGTGCCACAAAAGTGCAATTTCAACTATGGGGTGCAGGTGCTAACGGTGTTGGTGGCGAGTGCTGTGCTTACGGCTTGCCTGGGGCAAACGGAGCTTATGCAACCATAGTTATTGATGCAGTGCCTGGTTGCCAGTATACACTGTGTGCAGGTTGTGCAGAAGCCTGTTGTGTTAATATGGGTCCAATGAGCGGATTTTGTTTTTCAAACTGCTGGACTACCGGCAACGTTAAACTAGCTGCTTCTAGCTTTGTAACTGGATTTGGACTAACAAATCTTTGTGCACAGGGCGGATATCAGCCAGAAATTTTTAGATGGAAAGCTTCACAACAACGTCACTGCGGTCTAACCCCAGTAGATGTTTCAGCTGGAGCTAACGGTACCTATACAAATACGTACATGTGCAGCACGTTTTTTTGCACAGTACCTAATGCTTGTGCCAATGCTGGACAGCCTCGCGGCCTACTAGTTAATGGATTTCCATCAGTTTGTGTAGGCAGCAGTAGTTTTTGGCGTGCTGCATACAATGAGTGCATACCTTGGATAGAAGAGTGCTGCACAGGATTCTTTGGTACAACAACTGGAATTCGTGGCTACTGGCCAGCCTTAACTTGGATGGACGGAGGCTGTATGGGTCATGGCTATATGTGGCGATATTGTTTTGCTCCTATACATGCATTTGATAGAAAAGATGCAGTTTGGATAGCACCAACAATTGGTAGTTGGATGGGTCAAAACACTAACAGTATGGCCTGTATTAACCACAGTGGTTGTATTAACGTTTGCTGCTGGTCTGCGCCAGGACGCGGTGGAGCTGGTGGTGGTGCTTGTGCAGGAAATTGCGCTGGCGGCTGTCGGGGCCATGGTGGTGCCGTACGAGTTTCTTGGTGTTAATACATATAGCAAGGATATAAAAGTATATGGAAAAACAATTTACTATTAAAATTCCTGACGAACTATATGTTAACAGTTGGGAACAAAATCTTACAGCTTCTTTTACTTATAGTGGGCCAGAAACTCTATATGCAGTTATATCTCTGGTAAAAAGCGAAGACGATGTAGAAGAAGTACTATCAATATTAAGTTTAGAGCCTATAACTAATCCAGTATTTTTAAATATTGATAACTATAAAGTTGTAGAAATTTCAGCCAACACTAACACACCGTTGGCTGAAATAATTTTTCAAAGAAAAAATTCAGAGTATGTTTATAATTATACCGACTTTGAAAACTTTGACGGATCTATAGCGGCCGTAATATCTAATCCTAGAATTACTGACTACTATACAGTGGACTATACTCTAAACGAGGAAAAAACTGGTTACGAGTTTAAACTTTTGCCGATTTATAAATATCCGCAACAATTAAGTATTATTGGCGAAATAGACAGAAAATTGGAATTACTGGAGTACAATAAAACCAGTGGTGGACACAACCAGCAGACTTTAACAAAAATAAACGAAGCTATAGCTGCACTAAACAGTTTTAAACAAACTATTAAGGACGAACGTCCATGGAAGTTTGATAAATTGCCAGATAGCAGCGCAATACCACCAATTTCCAAAGCACTAGAAATGTCACTTAAGCCTATACCTGTGCCACAGCCAGCAGATCAACCAACTGAACAAGAGGTATCCGAATGAGTGATATTTTAGTACAAGCGGCCTTGCGTGAGCAAGCCATATTAACTCAGCAGTTAATTGATGCTGAAGCAGACTATGCTAGGCTTTCTGCCCTGCAAAAAGCTACTGGATTTGTAGGTACTGCTGTATGTGATAGAGTTAGTATTGATAGTTATGCGTGGACTCCCATGGTTACTTGTAAGTGGCCTGATAGTCACAATAGAGCCACGTATCCACTAACAAACTGGCTGTCTTATGATAGCCCTTTTGATGCTATTAAGGCATTAAATGAAACCTACTGTAAAACTTTTGGTCAATTTACTAAACCAAGGCAGCACGGTTTGTGGTTACACGATAATGAATATAATCGTTGTCAGCAAGACTGTCAATTTTGCGTTCC
>JACCEB010742536.1_pt1 | contig 38388 bp, 46 predicted proteins | sample 7454761 | NCBI WGS metagenome assembly JACCEB01 (sample SAMN15323454, study PRJNA562643) | freshwater metagenome | isolation source: river surface water | place: USA:Blue River Watershed | collected 2017-08-18
CAGTAACGATAGCTCGAGTTGTACCGTTAGCTGCTTGGTTGCCCAACAGGTATCCGTGACCGTGTGCACCAGTGTAGTGTTGGTGGTTTGCGCTAATTCCACCAGAGTTTGTGGCTGGTGGGTCAACCGTGTGTGTATGCAATGGGAGGTTTCCGCTAGCAATTGTTTTTGTTTCAGAACCACCAGTTGTGCCCAGACTCCGTGTACCAACACCAATCGGCATTCTATTTGCCATATTGGGCAAATTAAATGTCGTGCTACCGTCACCAGAACCATATGTTGTTCCAATAACTGCAAACAATCTAGAGTAGGTTGCCCGCGAAACAGCAGAACCATTACAGAACAACCAGTTGCTTGGAGCAGATGAACCCGCAAACATCTGCAAAGAACCTGCAGGCACAGGTGGTTCAGGAATCCAAACCTCTGTTGGTTGGTCGTATGTCAAAACATCACCATCAACTTCAGAACCTAAAGAAACGTTATGAAGTTCGTTTAACTCGAAACCGTTTTGTGGCTTAACAAAAATCTCACCATTAACGGATTGAACCCTAGTTACTACGCCAATAGAAACCATATGGTCTGGGGCTACTGGCTTGTTTGCTAATCCATAAAGAATGTTGCCATTTTCTCCAAGCCATACAGGGTCGCCAGCACTAGCTGTGCTCGTATCAAGACCGGCAAGCAGACCTTCACCAACAACAAAGCCAATTCCATTAACAGCCAAGTCTTGAGCAATAAGTCCAATAACCTTGGAGGAAGAATACTCGTATCTGTTGTCTGCTTTAGAAACAATCATGTTTGTGCCGTCTGCTGACGACACATAAACAGCCTGACCCTTGGTTAGTGCAACACCGGCTTTGACATAATGCTTAACGCTAGAGGTGTAGTTTTCGATTGGAACCCAGTTGGTTCCATCGAATGCAAGAATGTCCCCAGCGGTTTCTCCTGTTGTGTCAACATCACTGAGGTCGTCTAGGACTGCTGTACCTAAGTCACCAGCCGGACCTTGTGGACCAGTTTCACCCTGAATACCTTGAGGCCCTTGAGGTCCAGTTGCACCTGTTGGGCCTTGTGGTCCAGTATCACCCTGTGGTCCTTGTGGACCTGTTGCTCCCGTTGCTCCAGTTAAGCCAATCGGGCCTTGAGGACCGACATCTCCCTGAATACCTTGAGGCCCTTGAGGCCCTGTCGCTCCTGTCGCTCCAGTAGCTCCTGTAAGGCCCGTAGGGCCCTGTGGGCCCGTATCCCCTGTGTCACCCTTGGGGCCTTGTGGTCCAGTCGCTCCTGTGGCTCCTGTGGCTCCTGTAGGTCCTGTCAAACCAATTGGACCTTGAGGTCCAGTATCTCCTGTGTCGCCCTTGACGCCCTGTGGCCCCTGTGCGCCAGTAGCTCCTGTAGAACCAGTTAAACCAATCGGCCCCTGTGGACCAATAGGTCCAGCAGGGCCTTGCAAACCTTGCGGACCAGCAGGACCAATAGGACCAGTAGCACCGGTTGGCCCTATTGGACCTTGAGTTCCGCTAGAGTATGGCAAAGCATTCCATGTGCTGACACCATTACCAACTTTAAACTTGCCGGTGTCGTATTCGTATCCGGGTTCACCCTGAGCGAGCACAGGGTTAACGCTAGTCCACTGGGCAGCAGTTCCACGACGGTATTGAATCTGTACAGCCATTAGATATTCCCCGAATCAATCAAAGGCAGCCCGCCATACACAGAGTCTGGCTGACCACCATCAAGGTTTAAAGTCGAATAACCGCTAGGGCCTTGTGGCCCGGTTGGTCCAGCTGGTCCAGTCGCACCCTGTGGTAAAGTCAGGTTTAGAATCTGACTAGGAAATGTGCCTGTAATGCTGGCAGCTGCCGCACCTTGAGATACTGAACCAATACTAAGGTCATAGTAATTGGAGCTGATGGTTGTTTGTACACCCTTTAGGTATTCTTTCAGTGAAGTAAAGATGTGTTGTAGGGTACGCGCGTCTCCAGACCGCAGCGTTTCAAGCAGCGGTGCAGTCCAGATTTGCTCTGGAGGATTATTGCGCGGAGTCTCAGACATTCTTTAAAGCATCCAGTTCTGCTTGAAGAGCATTTACCTTTGCTGACAATTCTTGAATTGCAGCAACAGCTAAAGCAATCATTCCAGATTCTTTCCAATACATTGCTTCGTGTTCAATACCGTCAGGAGACTTGTGCATAACCAAGTCTGGTACTGCGTCTTGCACTTCTTCCATTACAAAACCGTATTGTAGTTGTGTGCGCCTGTTAAAAACATCGTACGGCTCGTTTGGAACAAGCACTTCTTCTTTGAACCTAAAATTTCTTGGTTGAAGCAGTGACAACTGTTCTAGGGCGTTTTCCATTGGAACAATGTCTTCTTTGTATTCACGCTTGGAAACACCTGAAGCGCTGTTCTTTTTTATTTCGCCAGTTGAAATACGAACCAATGCTTCAGTTGCTGAAGAGGGTCCGGGGTTCATGTAGAAAACGAGTCCTTGAAAATCTATTTCTCCGTTAACATTCCACCAGTAGCCAGCTTGTTCGATGCTTCCTGCACCACTAACAAGTTTTGCAGCGTTTGCAGAACTTCCCGTAACGTTAATTCCGTATGTGCCGCCATCATTGAAAACATTTCCAATAGCTGGCTTACCGCTGACGTTTGCCCATGCAACCGCACCAGCAGAACCCGTAATGTCCACGGGGAGAACAGCGCCGTTAGCAACTTTATCTGCAGTAACAGCATCATCTGCAATTTTGGCTGTGGTAATAGCAAGGTTATCAATAGAAGCCGTTGTAGCTTTTACTGAACCATCTACCTGAACTGTATTTGTTTCAAGAAAGTTTTTAATATTTTGAAAGTTCTGAGTAACAGCGTTTGCATCAGCAACGGTGTTGTTCGAAAAACTTGTAAAGTTTAGATTAGCCATTATTTTGTAACCTTTCGTGGATTGTACTTTAACGTAAAACTATTAATGCCCCATTTGACACCGGCCGTGCCAGAGAACTCAACCTGAATGCTTTTAGCAAGACCAATACTTCTACCGTTTACGATTTGAGAACCAAGGTTCGCTCCACCCCACTTGGCAACGCCCCAATACGAAACACCCCAAAGCATGCCAGAAGAAACAACAGGAATTGGAACTGAATAAGACTTAGTTTTAACCGATTCTTCGTAGTCGGTGTAAATGTCTAAAGTTAAATTAGAAGCAATGTCTGCCTGTTTGACCACAACATCGGGCCGTCTAAACATCTTCTTCTGACTGTATGAACCGGCATCAAGCCAACGCGTACGATATGTGTTTGGGAAATAAACATCTGTACCGTCTCTGTTGTCAAAAGAGTTAGAGTAGACATCAACTTCCAGAACACTTGGATAAGTTGGATGTGCGGCAACATGTTTTGTTGTTCCGTCCTTCTGAATAAACGTACATCCACCAGCGACGCCACAACCGTCGCCGGTTGAAAACATCAGCCAAGCACCACGCTCAGAAACACTAGGGTCATAAACAAACACAGCAGTGGGAGTTGTTGGATTTTGGGTTTCGCTATAAGGAACAGAAACCCAAACCCGACGGTTAATATAGTTAACATAAATCTCATCAATAGCGCTAGGGTTAATATCGTTGTTGGTTATGGCGGGACGAATAGGTTCAAACAAATCAATTACACGTTCGCCGTTATATAGCATCAAGCCACCGGGATATGAAAAGAAGTACACACCACGCTCTGTTGAAACAACAGCGTGTGGTGTTGGAATGCCGACCGTACGTGAAATCTCTACAACCTGAAATGTGTCAGAGTCGTAACCAAAGACGGCAAAAACACCTTCCGATTTAAACACAACAAGATGACCACCATAAACAACGATAGCACGAATTTCTGAACCGCCATCGTTGATGTCGATTCTGTCTTGTTCTGCCCAGTTCTCAGGACTATTGGGGTGTGACCATCGAATACGATTGGGGTAGCTTGTTCCATTCTCCGTTGTGTTTGCGACAAATATTTTACCAGCGTGTGTTACCGACAGTTTTGCCGAAGGGAAATATCCACCAGTTGGTGCCGTATACGAGTTTTGCCAAACAGGACCAGATGCTGTCAAAGCAGTCTTGGTTGTTCCATCCCATTTGTATGACGTTGGATATCCAGTAGAAATATATAACGTACCACCCCAAGGAGCAAAAGAAGGACCGTGTTCTGCATCTACAGGAACAGACAAATCAGAAAAGTTACTACCAGTAGAATAGTACACACCACCGGGTATTGCGCCATTACGGCCAGTACCACACATAATGTAGTTTGTGCTAGTACCGCTGAACTGAAACAGAATCTCCGGAGTCCAGTTAGGCGTAACGGGCGACGTGTTGATACGTCGCATAGCACCGCGTGAAAAGACACCACCACGTGGGTCAATCTCGACATTTAGCATTTTGGGTGATTCGTTGGGTGCTAGCTGAAATTGGTCAGCACGCAAGTTTAAACCACCTGTAAAATCGTCTTGACGGATAACTCGAAGCTGTGACATTTATTGCCCCAGAGTGCGGCCCATAGACTCCAACCAGTATTTACTGTTCGGCTTAACATTGCCACGCGACATAATCATAGGGCGATGTGAAGGTGGACGCATAATGTCCTGCTTAGCCAAGCTAACAGCTTCGTCAAAAGATTGCTTATACATCTGAGACATTTCATTGTCTTCTTGACGACGATATGCCTGAGAGATTGCGTAATAGGCTAGAGCAGTGTGAAAACGTTCGTCACAGTCCGGCGACTTTGTAAGGTCCGTAGCCCATGTATAAGACGGTTTACGGTATCCACGAATAGTCAGAGGATACACCGTATCGGGGCGTGGGTACAACTTAATCACTTCACCCCACTCTGCGTACAGCAAAGGGCGTGTAGGAACATCAAACGAGCCGTGCCATACGGCTTCGGCTTCATCTAGTGAAACAATGTTTAAACGGTTTCCAGCTGAACTATTGTCAAGAATAGACACAACTTCACGAAGTTGTGTTTTGGGTGGCGTTGTTGCTTCGCTAAATTCTAACGCACCAATAGTGCTAATAGGATAGTCGCGTTGACCAGCAACAGTGTTCAATGTATATGTTGTCTCATAGAATGGCCAACGACGTTCAAGATTAATGATACGGTCGAATCCGTCCTTAATAAACTGAACAACAAGAGAACCCGGAAGGTCTACATCTTCCAAGTCCATGATGTCCCATACTAAGTTGCGGATGTCTTGCGTAGTTGCCATTAATCTTCTTTCTTGGCCATCATGCGAAGATGACCGATACAATAATCGGTGTCTTTGGCCTTTGGCCCTTCGCAGGTATCGTTATTGGCGATACAACGGTTACGGCCAACATAAGGAGCACCCGGGGGCGCAATGCGACTCCCCGGTGCTTCCCCAGCTGGTCGAATACCAGAAACAGGTTCACCGTACAGGGTATGTGCTAGTTGTTTACTCATACCCTATAGATGAAGTTGTTACTTAATACTTACCCGGATTCTTCTTCTTATATTCCGCAGCACGCAAAGACTGGTTAGAACGTGGTGTAACCTGTGCGCTACCTCCACGCTTTCCCTTACCAAAACGATTTGAACGGAAAGAAGAGTTTCCACCAGTTGTTGCTGATTTGTATCCAGCAGCACGAGCTGACTGTGGGTAAGAAGAAGGCTTTGCCTTTCTTACACGACCCTCGTTAACCCCTTGTGCACGCAATGACTTGTTAGAACCAGCCCCTGCACGCTTGTCGGCTTTTGAAGAGCGAACGGTTCCGCCACTCATTGAAGGCTTGTAACCTGCAGCGCGAGCTGACCGTGGACTTGTCTTGGGGCTTGCTGCCTTTGACTCTCCACCAGAAGAACGTGCTGTCTTCATGTTCTTTGCGCTAAGGCGACCCGCGGTGTTACCCTTTTCTACGCCACGTGCACGAAGAGAAGAACCTGCTCGTGAACCTTGCTTTTCTGCCTTGGTTGAACGAACCGTTCCACTTCCATATTTTGGTGCTTTTGGAATTTTGTTTCCAAACTCATCTGTGCTTGACTTTTTGCTAGCCATTTTTACTCCTTAAGTAGTTGAAGAATTAAGAACTAGGGGGACTTTCGTCCCCCCAATCCAAGCGGTTAACTTAGGCGGTCTTTGCCGTAAGCTTACCTTGCTTCTTGCGGTTAGAGCAAACAAGGTTACCGTAGCACATGATGAGCGCGAAACGTGCGTCCTGATTTTCAGGGCGAACGAAATCGGTCTGTGCGAACCACTTGTCAGAGTGACCAACAAGCTTGAGGTACTTCGAGTTAACGAAGTACATTGTACCTGCAGGAGCGTGCACATCGTACATGATGGGTGCGCCCTTGAACAGCAAGTTCTGGAAACCAGCTTCTGCTGTCTTAGTGTCTGTGTAGCGAAGCTGTGGTTGCAACAGCGACTCGTACTTTTCAAACAATGTTTGTGTGGTAAGGATAAGGTCTGGGTGGTCGTTACCAACCGAAACCGAGTTGTATGCGGTTGCCATCTGCAAGAGGGTCAATGCACCAGCGGTGTTCTCTTCGTATGAGTTCCAGAACTCGTTACCGACAACTGTTGGTGTAGAAACTACTGACGAGTCAATACCACCAAGGGTGTTTCCACGCTCAATGATGTTTCCAAGACCGTTCCAGTTCTTACCGGAGTTGCCTGTGCCGTCACCAAAGAACATCTGGTTGAAGCCTTCACGCATGGACTCTTCAGCCTGCATAATCTTAGCTTCGAGCAAGTTAATGATTGCATGCTCTCCGTTGTTCTTTGCTTCTTCGATACCGCTGATAGCGATTGAAGCACCATACTGCTTCCAATCGTATTCAGCAGCCGAGATGCCTTCCTGCGGGGTAAGGCTCAGCGTTTCGTAGCCAGAGTACGACTTAACAGTGTCGTTCTGACCGTAAATCAACTGCTCAACAATCTTGGTACCACCAGACTCGGTGCGAATGCGACCCTTGTCTGAAAGCCAGTATGTGAGCGGACGTGCGGTAAACACGTTGTCGGTCAACTTGTCACGGTAGTTAGCAAGTGTCGTTGACAACAGTGCATCAAAATTAGCGTTTGCAGCCATTTGAGTTTCCTCCTAATAGTTACGAGATACCAAGCTGCGATTTAGCTGCAGCAAAAGCATCCCTTAGTGAAGTGATAGGTGCTGAATCCGGAGAAGAACCCTGAGCAGACGAACCGCCAGCAACAATCCCACTAGACCGCTTAGCCTGAACAATCTTTTGCTCCTGCTGTGTCTTGCGGGCCTGCAGCTCGCGCTGTGCCTGCTCTCTGCTGTAAAGTCTGTCAAAAGCCATTTGCTTGTACACCGCCTCTAGGTTAGTAGTGCCCTGTGCTAAGGCTACTGATACAACTTCATTAGCATCGAAGTCATCTCCGTATTTTTGCTGAAGACCGCCAATAGTACGTTCCAACTCGTTCATTGCCTGCTGTTCTTCAAATGAAGCCAGACGACGTTCCAGTTGCTTGTACTGTTTTTCCATCGGGTCTGCCCAAATGTCGTCATCCTCAAATGACTCCTGCTGGTCCAAACCATAATGGTTTTTCAGAAGTTCAATAGTTGCCAGTGGGTCATTGTCCAACGCCTGTTGGATTGCCTGTGCAAACTGAACGTTCTTGCGCTCTTCTGCTAGTTGCTGCGTCTTGCGAGTGTAGTCCGCCTGACGCTGATATCCTGAAACAGCTTCCTTGAGTGGAATCTCAAGTTCTTCTCCATCAAGCTGTACCTTCACATATTTGTCGGCAAAGCTATCGATATCGATGTACTCGGGTGTGTACTCTTCGGTTACTACTTCGTCTCCACCTTCAACTTGTCCATCAAACTCAATGGGGTCTACGGCTTCAGATTCAAAATTTTCAAGTTCCATTTTTCTCCAGAGTCCAAAAAGGTTGCTCTAAATAGTAGGGGTATTTCGTTACATTGTATTTGGTAAACCACCAGTTTGGTTCTCAATCATTGCAAGAACCTGTGGAGGAATGTTGCTTGGCAGTGGCATTCCACCAGTAGGCGGTGCGTTCTGCATCATCTCCTCGGGATTAACGCCCTGAGGAAGACCTTCCATTGGCGGAGCTTCACCTTGCGGTGGTGCTTCCTCCATTCCGGGCTGGGCCTGCGGCTGAGCCAAGAATGCTTCCGGCGTTTTAACGCCGAAGCCAAACTGTAGTACGTGTCGAGCAAGAGCTGCCATGTCCACAACGCCTGCGCCAACAAACGGGGCCATAGCATCAACCATTTGTAGTGCCATCTGGCGACGGAAACTTTCGTTAACCGGCTGGGTAGAACCTGCTTCAACTTCAAAATCAAACTCTCCCATAATGTAGTCACGGTCAAAGTTAACCCAAATAGGCATAGCCATAGAACCAACAACACGAGCGACATGCTCACCAGTCATAAACTGTTGAGCAAGTCCAACAAGACGCTTAGCTGCGCTAGCGATTGCACGCTCAACCTCTGCAAGCTTGTCAGATGTGCGCGCATTCATCGCGTCCTGCATCATTGCGGCTTCCGTGGCGGTACGGTTAATTTCCGAGGCTCCGCCACGCATAAACTCTGCAACACCAGAAACACGGTCCATGTCTTGCATGATTTGGTTTGTAATGTTGTACATGTCGGGTGGGTTAACGACAGCAGGCATTGCCTGAACGACCGATTGAAGCGGTTCGTCACTGATGACGGGAACCATTACGTTGTCTTCGTCTGACTCCAAGGCGTCGCGGCCCGGACCATCAAAAGCGGTTTCTTTGTACAGCCACTTTCGGGAGAAACGCTTGCGATGGTTCATCATCTGTGTACGCGTTGCATTCAACTCGTACTGAAGCGGCTCGATAGCCTCAAGTTCACCCATCGGATAAAAATGCTCTGGAACATCATAGTTTCTGAGCATGACAAAAGGATGACCAAAAGCATACGGCATCGGTGATGGATTCACAAGGAATCCGTCACAGCCGTTAGCAAATACAGACATTGTTCCACGCTTGATGTCATAGAATTCCCAAACGTCAACATAGGCATCTTTTTCGTCTCGTGACTGACGGGGACGTTCACTATCGGCAGACCACTTGTTGTACTGGGTGGCTGCTGCATCCATGCGTGCTGTACGGTTGTATCGCATGTCCGAACGCACATCAGCCAACGGACGACGAATGCGCTGAGCAATCCACTTGGCGTCGTCAAGGCTAGTTGCATCCGGGTCTACAAAAACATCAAACGGTGAAACACGCTCAACAAACGGACGGTCTTCAAGGACAACAATCTCTGTTTCCATCGGCGTGTCTTCCGCTACGGCGTCCAAATCCTGTTCGCCGGTTTCCGCCATCTCCTGCTCTTCACCCATTGGTGTTTCAGAATGTACAGGTTCTGCAGGTTTCTTTCGTTCTTCTTCAACAAACTTGTATCCGACCTTAAGCCAGCCGTGACCAATAATCAAATAGTCGTCGACGGCTCGACGAAGATGCTTCTGGCAGTCATAGTGACGCCACCAATAGTTAATGATGGCTTCAGTAATAATCGCCTTGTCACCATCTTCTGACTTGCGCGCACCAACAGTAATCTTCGGGTGGTTAACAGCAACACTAGGCGCAATAACGTTAATGGTGGAGAACGCAGCGTTAATCAGCATGCGGTCTTCTGGAGACTCGTCTTTGAAGTGCTTGCCTCGATATAGGTCAATCATGCGACGCCAAAGCTTGTCGTACTTCTCCTCTTTGCGCCATTTCTGTGATGAGTCAATCTTGTGGCGGTAATTCGCCAAAGTGCTCCGATGTGTAGGACGGGCCATTATGCTTCCTTCTTGGCGTATGCCAAACGCATAGCAGACTCAAGAACCAGCTGAATTGCTGCTACCTGCTCGCCGCTAAGGTTAAGACCAAACGCCGTAACCAAAACTGTTATGGCACGAATAAGTGCCCGTACATTTCCCTGTGTAAACTTGCTCATGCTATGTCCTTTACTGTGTGTGGTGTCGGGTCTGCAATATGTGCGTCTAATTTGTCATCCATGTTATCAACTTTAATAACAAGATGTTCCAGAAGTCCTCTGGATTCTGCGTGCTGGCTAGTGTTTTCCTTGCGAAGTTTCTGCAAAATAACAACCACAGGGCCGGTTATGATGGCGACAGCGATTGGCACTACCCATTCCATGACGCATTACACCCAACGACTTGACGCTGGTTCGATTGTACGACCGGCAGCAGCAGCGTCTGCTACGGTCTTGCGTTGACGCTCGCCAATTGTTGGTCCACTGAAGTTGGCTTTGCCGTGAGTAAAGCCAATATCAATAGTTTTTACATGGCATTTAAAACAAATAGAGCCGCGCGGGGGCAAAACATCCCCAACCCAGCGCGATTCACATCTTTCACAAACAAAAACAGTCATAACCTATGCAAAAATCGTTACTTACGTGTGTTGTAAGAACCAATAACGAACCTTTCCTGACGTTCAGGTTCGATTTGGTTGGCAAACCACTCGAAAGAATACTTTGGTGCCTGAAGGTCCGGCATGTATTCAGGAAGCCATACATGTTTTAGCATCTGATTAGAAATAGCAAGTGCCATAACAAGGTCGTCATGCGGAGAGCCGTGCATCTTTCCATTCTCGTCACGAACAAATGTTCTTAGTTCTGCCAAAGTGTGCTCGTCAAACACAGTCAAGTCCCCATCACGCAACGCCTTACCCAGCTCGTCAATGGCCAAAGGCTTTGACGCAGCGGTTGTTCTCCAGCCAAGAATCTCTGTGGCCTGAGGAGACCTATTGGCTAGCCTACGCTGGCGATAAATATTGCGATAGCCAACACGCTGAAGGGCTTTAAGTGTTGTCAAACCATGGTTGTTGTTTTCCACTCCAATAAGGCAATGGTTGTACCAATCCCCCAAATCAAACAAAACATCAGACCCAAAAAGGTCTGGGTCAATATGACCCCTCCACCTAGCAACAACCTCTAGGGTTTCCGCATTAATAATCTGAGCCACGCTGTAGTCGCCATGCTGAAGACCTTCAGCAACGTCCGCGCCAATACAGTAAACCTGCCCCGGTTCTGGCTCTTCCCAAACGGTCAACGGTCCGCCATCTGCTTTAAAGTACGGACCGCCATCATAAAGTAACGTGCCCTTGATACCCTCTACTGGCACAATCGCCCTAATGATGTCAATATCAAATACAGGACGGCCGGAACGAACAAAAGCCTCATCGGGGTCAGATGGATATTCCTGAGCAAGCTGCCAATCGGGAAGCTGCGCTTTCTTTACCGCGTACCAGTCTTCGTCACGGTCGCCAGCAGACCACGGAAAAAACACGCCCTTAAAGTCGTTTGTGCCAGTCTGGGAACCAACCCACAACTTGTGGAAAATGTTTCCCTCGCCTTTCGCTGTGCTCAGACAGACAATGCGACCACCAACGTCAGCAATAGGTTCAATAGAAGCCCACGCCTCCTCACTGTTAGGAAGGAACGCCATTTCGTCAATAAAGACCCGATACACCGACTCACCACGAGCGGGGTCATTGCCGCTAGGCAAAGACTCCAAAGCCGATTCGTTAGAGAACACCATCTTGAGTTGGTTATCGGATACAAGTCCGGGGCCACGGGTCTTCATCCAGTCGGGAAGCATCTTGTATCCGTACTTAGACTTCTGAAGCAGCTTGGCGGCTTCACGCTCCGTACGGCTAAGCATAACCTCAAACCGGTCCGCCCAAAAGAAAACCTCCCAAAAAGCAAAAGCAGCAGCTAGCGTCGAAAAGCCAATCTGACGAGCTTTAAGAACAATACTATTACGATTTGCAATCCATGCATAGGCCGTTTCCTTCTGTGCGTCTCTCATGGGGAAAAGAATCCGCCCACGTTCAGGGTGGCGGATAAACCAATAGTTAGAACAAAAATACTCGAAAGCATCAGCAAGGTCCGACTCGCTAGCGTCCTCTGGTCCTTTACACAAACGCCACTCGCGTTCGTTCACAAGTTCACTTAGTTCCATTCATCCTCAATGTATCGTTCAATAGGTTTGCGCTCAGCAGCACAGAACGGGCACTCCTCCCATTCCTCTGGGTATTCCTCCCCACACCGCTTGCATTCAATCAGGTCCATCAGACCGCCTTAAGAGTACGGGTCTCCTTCTCCCGAGAAGCCACACTAGCAATTAAAGCGTCCAACTCCGCATCAGACAACTCTGTTAGCTTACGGTCAGACTTAACTTCAACCGTAGGCGGAGCCATACGGTTTGTAGCCTGAAGATACAACTGAGCCGATTTGACATCATTATCACGCGTAGCCTTGTTGTACAACATATCAAGCACCGCCTGTGTACGCTCGGGCGAACCTTGAATGTCGTCAACTTTGTCCTGCCACTGCTGACGGAAATTAGGCTTCTTCTCCCATCGGCGCAACGTCTTAACATCAACACCAAGATGGTCAGCCATCTTGTTCTTGGACGGCGGTACACGCTCAGACGGCGCAGTACAAAGCCAATCCAGATACTCCTGCTGTGGCTGCGTAAGAACCAACTCTTCTTTCATACCACTAAGGCAACTTCGTTACCTAGACGCACATAAATGTGCTTGCAAAACGAGAACCATTCTCAGGTAACGTATGGGGGGGATAATAGGGGGGGTATCCAGAAAACCGTCCTAAAGACGGTTTCGAACATGTTTAGCGGATACATCGGGGCGAGCCGTAAGCGAAGCCCCGAACATGTTACATCTGGTCTATTAGGTATGAACATCGAAGACCTAAAGCCATGGACTGAAATCCGTGTGACGTGGCGTGACGCACACGCCCCGCACAGCGGATGGCATGAAGTAGACGAATACAGCCCGGAAGACGCAGTAGCTGTGACCATCGGCAAGTATTGGCCCGAATGCCAAGAACACTATCTGACCACCGCAGGTACCGTGTTCGAATACGAAGGAGACTGCCCCAAAACAGTTGGGGACATCAACCACATCCCATTGGGGTGGATACTAAAAATTGAGGTTATCAATGCCAGCCAAACCTACCCCTAAGAAGGATTCGCGCCTTACACGTGCCGGTGTTAGCGGATACAACAAACCCAAGCGTACACCCGACCATCCAAAGAAGTCACACATTGTTGTAGCCAAGTCCGGTGGCCAAGTAAAGACCATACGATTTGGACAGCAAGGTGTAAAAGGTTCACCCAAAAAGAAAGGCGAGTCGGCAGCCTATGCCGCACGCCGCAAATCCTTTCAGGCAAGGCATTCCAGCAACATCGCCAAAGGCCCCATGTCGGCCGCGTACTGGGCCAACAAAGTAAAATGGTAGCCTAGGAGTCCCCAAACCAAAAGTCTAGGGGGCTATCCAAAATCAATCGCTCTCGCCCTGCGTCAGAGGAGTCCCTTTCACACGTGGCGGCATGGGGGGCCGTATCCCCGGGGGTGTGTTTGTGTGCGCTAGAACCCTTACAGGACAAGGGGCGCGCTCGTGGATTATTCCCTCAGAACAATAGGTGAGAGGGCAAACACCCCACACGCTGTCTAGGCTGTGTGTGTTCGGTGTCTATCTCTCTCGCAAACATAAAACAAAAACTCGGAAGCGGTTCCGAGTTCCTCACAAAAGGAGAAATAGTCATTAAGACTAAGACGGCAAGCGCACGAAGCGCAACGAATACACCTGTCAGCGTAAAGGCTGACCAACTTGACAAGGCAGGCGCAACTAAAGCGTTTGATGCTTGGGTCGAGCGTCACCGTGAGATGACTCAACGTGGCGAAACTTGGAAGCAGTATTTCACTGCTTACTCCAAATACGACAAGCGTCAAACTGACTGGTCGTCAAGCACCTTTGAGAAATACTTGCCAGCGATTAATCGTGCCGTGAAGAAGTACGGCTCGTACGAGAATGCTCGCAAGGCGTACCTCAAGGAAACACGCAAGGCGTATGTCGAGATTGTTCCTTTCATCAAGTGGTGTCCTGCCGGTCAGCGTGCGAAGAATGCAGACTCAACTAGCAACAAGCGCAAAGAGTGCTACAACGCACTTCGCAAGGCTGGTTTCACTGCTCACGCTGCTGAGACAGCATTGAACATCTGTGGTGTCAAGTAACTCGGAAGCGGTTCCGAGTTTGGTCGGGCGAGAGATACGGCTCGCGTGTGGTTCGATTCCACACACGCCCACTAGCACACGAGAGTGTGTGAATAACAGAAAGGCACACAATGCCAGCACCATTAAAAGTCATCTCGTCTATGACGGCTGACGAACAAGTTAGTTACGCCGAGCAAATGCTCGCCGTGATTAATCAGCGTATTGCTGAACGACCAAAGTCAAATGTTCCTGACCAAATCCTTAACGATTTGATTGACGCTAAGACTTACTACATCACTCTTGCTGATGACGGTCGCAACCGCAATCGTGTTCGCTAATTAAAAGCAGGGCGTGAGTATGGCTCACAACACAGTTCGAGTCTGTGTCGCCCACCATACGAATGCACAATGTGTTCGTAGTAGACAACAAAGGAGTCAGCAATGACTACACAAGAGATGCTCGACCAACTCGAAATCGAGTTGTTTGGCTTCATTAAGAACAACGAGCGCAAAGTGAACGCTCTCGTTGATGAGCAAGAGGAGTTGATTGCGCACGCAGAGTTCGCACACAAGGTCATCAACTCTCGCACTTTCCTTTCAGGCAATCCACTTTAAACTCGGAAGCGTTTCCGAGTTTCATACGCTCTCTGGCGTGTGTACCACATCACAAGTCTTGCGCTTGTGGTGTGACCACTCATCAGAGAATTGATGAGTTCACAGAAAGGGCATAACAATGCCAATCAAGGAGACTAACTATCTCAAGCCTTTCTGCGACTGGAAACAGTTGTGGGAAGAAACAGAGTTTGAGGTGTACAACGGTGACACTTCAATTGTCTACAAGCCAATGCCAATTCCAAGTGAGTTGAAGCACTACGAGCGTATGCTTGAGTGGTTCGCTGATGAGGAGTATGACGATTACGAACACTTCCCCAAGTGGGAAGCAATTCGTATCTGCAATGGTAGTGACGGAATGTATTGGGACGAGCTAGAGCGTCGCAACACTAAGCGCACCAAGTACAACACAAAGTTCATTTCTAAGACAAAGGAAAACAAATAATGATTACATTGGACACTATCCTCGAGTTCATTCACAAGTTGATTGATGACCGTAATTTCTGTCAGTCAATCATTGACGGAATAAATGACGACATAAATGATGAGTGGGAGGTCGCTATGACTAACGGCACTGTGCCGGATACTGCTCGTCTGCGTCATCAGTTGCGTAGATACGAGGCTCGTTTGGAAACATACGACAACGCCATTGGGCGTTTGCTTTCCAGTTTGCACCCTGAACACCGTTCAATGTTGAATGCGTTGGGTGTGTCGTGACATTCATCAAGCATTCACTACATCATCTTGCGTATTGCATTCTTGCCCACATCATTATCGAACGGTTCATTCCGTTCATCTAAATTGTAAGACCTCTTACAACTCACAGAAAGAAAAAACAAAATGGAAAAACAACAGCAAACAATCACTCACACTTCTCAGTGTGACGACATTCAGTTGTCGGTCACATACGAGATGCGTATGAAGGAGGGTGACTGGGACAACTACATACGAGACGGATACGAAGACACGCTTGTGAACGGACAGGCGTTGGTGTGTATTGAGTTGGCTCGTGGTGGCAGTTTGTCTTTGACATACTCAGAACTCAAGTCTCTTGCGAAACATATCAACGACTTTTCAGATAAACGAATTGACAATGCGATTGACTTCACGATTGAAGCACTTGAAGAACAGGTCTCTATTGAAGAAAGTGATAACAATGAATAAGAGAACAGAACTACGGTTGCGTTTGCTTCCTATCAAGTTTCGCTTGCGTAGGCTTGCGATTTATTGGTTAGAGAACGCCATTGACAGATTGGACATTGACAAATGTACTCGCTACGAAAACTCAGTCACTTTCCGTGACTTCATTCGTGATGACGATTTATTCACATTCGACGACGACGATAACTACTAACAGAAAGAAACACAAATGAAAACCTATTTCGACATTGACTCAATGCCCGATGAATACGACAAGGAGAACCAGTATCTCAGGCTTGACCGTATTTGGTTTGACGGAACTAACGGCGTTATGAGCGCATACGAGTTTCTCAATTCCATAATCAAGCAAGACGGAGAAGTATCTTTCTCTCGCCCTGTTGCTATGTATGACGAGTTCTACACAAGCGTAAACATTCACCTACCTGCGTCTGTGCGCAACAGACTTGAACAAACAGTACAGGACTTAGCAGTTATTGCTACGGCACTGCGAAATAAACAGATTGACTTTGGATACACACGCCCAACCACACAAGGAGAAACAAAATGAAACCAGACAATAACATTGACAGAGTTGTGTATCGTGCACGACAGAACGACGCAATCCTTTATTGGCAATGCGTAGACCAGTCAGCAGGCAAGGTCACATTCGTTGATGACATTGACTTGCCAGCGTTCGAACGACAGAACAATGTCGGTATGCGTTGGCTTATCACACCAGTTCTCGACCTGAACATTGTCGACTACAACGGCAATCCACGGTCTTGAAACTCGGAAACGCTTCCGAGTTCTATCCACAAACAACAAACCAAATAGGAGACAGTAATGACTATCGACCAGAGCCCCAATGAAAACCCTGTCAACGAAGAAGTTGACGACGCACCAGAAATGCACCAGTGCTATTGGTGTAACGACGAAGTAGAGCGTGACTCAATGATTGACCACGAAGTTCGCCGTCGTGTAACTTGGCAAACAATCCAACTGTGCGAGTCTTGTGACGACAACGCAACACAATGCGAAGACTGTTCAACATCTCTGCACTACGACGACGCCATCTCTATCAACTGTGACTACTATGTATGTCAAGGTTGCTATGACGAGTGTTACGCTTCTTGCGACAACTGTGACCTGCAGTGGAACACAAATCACTACAGCGAATGTCCTGACGGTTGCGATAGCGAAAGTCAGAGTGTCCGTGGAATTGTTCAGTCGTGGTCATTCAAGCCCGAGGCTGTGTTTGCGTTTATGCGTAACGGTGCGCCACGCTACTCCAACATCTTGCCACCCAACATTAGTGTGACTGGGTTTGAGTTAGAGATGGAAGCAGTGAACTGCGAGCGTTACGAGGGTGTAGAACTTGCTAACGACATCTTCAAGAACTGGTGCTATTTCAAGGAAGACGGTTCTCTCAGCAATGGCTTCGAGATGGTGTCTCACCCAATGTCTCTCGAGATTGTTCGTGATACATTCCCGTGGGAACGACTGCGAGACTTGTCTGAGGTTGGTATGCGCTCTGCACAAACTCGCACTTGTGGCTTGCACATTCACATCAACAAGTCGTTCTTTGCGAATAACCCGACAACTATGTATCGCTTTATGTCAATGTTCTACTCCAATGCAGAACAATGGAAGAAGATTGCTGGTCGTAGTGAGTCGTCATACGCTTCGTGGAGTGAGTACGAACAGTCACAAATGTTGCAATACACCAAGCACTTCTCTCGCAAGCAACACCACGCCAACAGCGACCGTTATGTTGCACTCAACTTGCAGAACCGTAACACTATTGAGTTGCGTTTCTTCAAGGGTACACTGCGACCTGAATCATTCATCTCTCGTATCGAGGCTGTGCACGCCGTAGCACAGTACGCACAAGAGACACGCAACAACATCTCAATCAAGCGTTCTCACGATTGGGAACGCTTCCGTGAATGGACTTCACGCAACGGCTTCACACACTTCAATGAATACGCAGACTCTAAGGGAGTTTAATAACAATGTGTCTACTCACTTTCATTCCTGAATACACCCAACCCGACATTGACTTGTTGGCTACAGGTGCTCTCAATAATCCTGACGGTTTCGGTTACGCCATTCATACTGGTCGCAACATTATTCACAACTCTGGTCTGAAGTTTATTCAGATTGCAGACGAGTTTCTATCGTTGCGTGACAAGTATCAAGGTCCGGCATTGTTTCACTCTCGTATCACAACGCACGGTGGTACAACCGTTGAGAACTGTCACCCATTCCAAGTTGGCAGAGATGAACTAACTGTTGTTGCCCACAACGGTATGTTGCCTATTGCTGCTAAGAACGGCAAGTCAGATACTCGTATCTTCGCTGAGGAGATGTTCCCTGCGTGGGGTGGTGCTTCCACTCTCAACAGTAAGAAGATGCGTAAGAAACTAGCCAAGTTTGCTAGTGGTTCTAAACTTGTGTTCTTGTCTGCCAACCCTGATGTTCAGAATGACTTCACTATCATCAACGAGCGTGACGGTCATTGGGACTCTAATGGTGTGTGGTGGTCTAACAACTCATACAAGTATGAACGCTACACATACTCTGGTGGCGGTATGTACACAAGTGGTTGGTCTAAGACCGACAAGGGTGTGTACACGCCGTCTGACACAGACTATGACGACCCGACTGACAGCCCGTATGTGATTGACTGTTCATACGAAGACCACAACGGCGAGACTGTGTGGGAGGAGTTGTGGATTTGTGCGACCTGTGGTTACACACACACATTCAACGAGACCAACATCAACGACGCTGACTTGTGTCCACAATGTGACACCTGTTGGTTCTGCTTCGAGGACAGAATGATGTGCTCTTGTTATCCACCACAGTCTGACTTAGTTTCGCAGAGTGCACACTCTATCGGTAACTACGACTCACCAATCGACTTCTTCTAATGGTTTACGACCGTAAACTATCAACTAACAAAACAGGAGTAATCTAATGACAACAAAGTACGAAGCCATCATCACACTTCACGTCCGCTACGACATTGCAGGCACTGACGTTTATTCTGCTAGCGACTTCCTTACTCGCATCTCTGACACTGTGCGTTCATCTATTTACGGCATCACTGCCAACTCTAGTATCAACACACCTGCCGACACTATCGCCGCAATTGCTAACGGCACACAATCAGGCAGTGGCTCGACAGGTCGTGTCACTTGGGCTGGCGTAATCGATAGTGGTATGTCGCTTGCTAGTGCATCACGACATAATCCCAACGTTGTGTATGCCGGATACATTGCCAGCATTGACAACATTGTTCGTTCTATCAACTCTGACTTCCGTGCGATTGAGGAGAGAGATGACGCCGAACTACATCAGCGTGCTCGTCACCTGTCTGTCGATACATTCCCATCAGACACACGCACTGTTCTCCCAACTGTGCCTGCAAGCACTGCTCGTGTGATTGCTCGTCGTGCGTTGCGTCAGATGGGAAGCATTCCTATGGTTGCGTTGCGTCGTGAATGCCAGACGGCTATGGTTGAAATCCTTGACGGATTGTACGAGGACGGCTTGCCACTCAACTACGAAATGGAGAACGAAGTTGACCCGTTCTAAAACAGCAATAAAACCACAGTCAACGCACGATACAATGGAGTACACAATGAACGCACAATACCAAGTCACATTTACCTACGCAGAATTGCGTGCCGTCATCAAGTCGCTAAACATTGGTTGCGACCAATTGACACGCAAACTCGAGCGTATGTCATCAACACAATACCACTCAGATGTGGAAGCAGACCTGAAGCAACTTGTGTCTGCATCACAGAAACTAAGTGCCGTGATGTATGACGGATTACAAGGAGACGTTGTTTGATACGCCTAGCTATTTCAATGTTCTGTTTGTTGGTCGGGGCTTGTGCTCCGACCTACAACAGTTTATCTTACACCCCACTGTCAACGACTACCACAACAAAGGACACAGATGTTTTCTCGCTACTTGACATTGTTACCACGACGACAACGACAACTACTGTCACGACCACAATACCTGAGCCAAGTGCGTGGCCGTTCGAATGGCTTGCTACACTGGAACTACCAACGGATAGCTATTGGAACAAGGTTGCTCAGTGCGAAACTGCTAGCAACTGGCGCAACGGTGGTCAGTGGGCTGGTGGACTCGGCATCTACCTTGCAACTTGGCGTGGATTTGGGGGCGAGGAGTTTGCACCAACGCCCGACAGAGCGACCCGAGCCGAGCAGGTGGTGGTAGCCAACCGTATCGCTCTCAGAGGCTATCAGAACGCCTCTGGAGCCACACAACAGCCTGTCGGCTTTAATGGCTGGGGCTGTATCCGTAACAACGACTATCTAGAACCAACCGTACCCAACCCTTGGACAGCATGGAGAAACAAATGAAAGACCTACGACCACTAATCAACGACATCATCAATAAAGCCACAATCGTGATGCACGAAATGGGAGATATGATGGAAGGTTATGAGATGCCGGACTACGCAGAGAAGTGCGATATGCTTGACGAACTGTGGCTGGCAATTGACAACTACCTTAAGGAGGTGAAACTAGATGTCGACGACGAAATGGAAAGTTTGGGTTTGTCCTAAATGTGGCAACGCATTCAAGACAGAGATAGAACTATCAGAGCCACCAACCTGCTACAACCACAACGGCAAGGTCTACAAAATGACCAAGCGTTGACAGGGGCTTTCTTATACTCCCGACCACGGGGGAGGGGGACTACAGGGGGTGGGGGAAGAACCCGAAGCGCACGCCACCACAGGGTGGCGAGCGCACCAGTACTAGCATACACAAAGGAGTCCTATGACCGCTAGCCCCGAAGGCTGTGGCGTCCTTGAGCACAACGAACTGTGCCTGTGTGACGTCATCATTCCTGAGACAACATCCGACGACTATCTTGCTATCCCTTGGGACTATACGAACGGCGAAGCAATCGCCAGTTTCGGCAAGTGGGATGGTTCACTAGCACACTGGTTTGAACTACTAGACATAGCGCGAACTGGTTTGGCAAAATTCAAAACCGAAGAGATTATGGAGCAACGCAACCACGATTTTATTTTCACCAAACTGCCCGACGAAGTTTATCGGTATCTTGTTCAAGGTATCCGTGACGGCAAACAACCAACACCCCTGCGACAAGAAATCGTTGACAGGTTTCAGTATACAATAAGTAAGTCGTATGTTACAAAACTACGACAACGCTTGGAAAGAAAAGGTCTGCTTTGAGATTAGCCGAAGATGGAAAAATTTGGGTACGCCAGTCTTGGCTGAATGATGTAATGATTTGTCCCGAGCGTTCACGGCTTGGTGTCGTAATGCCTGAGTGGCGCACAGGTTCTGACGCCACACACATTGGCACCGCTGTGCACGCTGGTATTGAAGAATACCTGACGAACGAAACTGACGGCAAGAAAAAAGCACTTGAGACGTTGAAGGAACTTATCGAAACCGAACCGTTCCGTATCAACTCAACAAGTGGTACTGACGAGATGGTTATGTACACAGGGCTTCTGTTCGACACATTCATGAACGACATTGCACCCAGTGTCGTCAAGGGTGGTAAGTGCGAGCAGAAGTTCGGTGTCAAACTGTACGACCTGCCGGTTGACACATCACTACCGTTTGACGCACAGCCTGCTGTGTGGCTCGGTGGCACTATCGACTACATCGACCCTAACGGTGTAATCTGGGACTGGAAGACAGCGGCTCGCAAGTACTCACAAGGCGAGAAGCAACGACAAGCCATTCAAGCATCAGCGTACGCACTGGCGTGCGTTGAGAACGGATGGTCAAATGAATTTCCCGTACGCTTCAACTATGGAGTGATGACCCGCACTAAGAATAGCGTTGGTCAAATCGTTCCTGTTGTGCGAACGGAAGCACACATTGACTGGTTCAAACATCAAGTCCAGTCGATTGTGCAATCCTGTACATCCTTGGGATTAGAAACCCCTTGGATTGCAAACGACCAACACGGTCTCTGCTCAGAGAAGTGGTGTCCGTACTGGTCAATCTGTAAAGGTTCACGCATCAGTGACACCGACAACAACCCATTGGAGGTTAGCAATGGATAAGGACAAGTCAATCATTACGCAGGTCGCTGCAAAAATCGCAAGCGAACTTACCTGCAACAGCGCAGACATTGGTTTGTTTGCCGACAACTTCGAAGCAGTTACTGAACTGTTGATGAAGGCAATCTACAATGGTGAAGCACCAATCACCGAACAGATTGTGCGGGCTGCATTTCCAACAGCAACCGAACAAGGATTCACTGTTCGAATCAAGAACGACCAGCAAGGTCCAATCCCATCGTGGTTGATTACAGCGTGTCAAAAGGATGGCGTCACAGAAGTGTACGACAACCGTGGCGACCTCGCTGCAAACCCGAAGCGTCCTTGGTTTAAGGCTGTGAACGACAAAGAAAAAGCATACTGGCCACCTAAGGGAGCATAATGCGACTAACGCTTGAGCAAATTCAAGCGGGATGGAACGAAGTGGGGGCAGACACACAGGTGTCTGCTCCCATCTCGTCGTTAGCCCGCGAATACAAACACTATGTGCCACTCACAGAAGCTGCACACTCATTCGTACGGTGGGCACAGTCCCCTGAAGAGCGAGTGTACTTGGGCATCGAACCGCTAGACAACGAGATGCGAGGTATCGCACCCGGCGAACTAGCAATGATGTTAGGCTACTCACACGGTGGCAAGACACTGGTACTTCTACATACGCTACGCAACAATCGTGATAAGAAAGTTGCGTTGTTTATCCCTGACGAACCGAAGACACTGGTACTCACCAAGCTTGTGTGTATGCACCACAACATTGATGCACGCATACTTGAACAGCGAGTAGCCGAAGACGACAAAGAAGCGATTGATTTGTTGCGTCAAACAGCAGAGGAAGACTTTCCAAACCTTGCTGTATTCGACCAACCTCTCGTACCCGCAGATATGGAACGAGCCTACGGCGAAGTCTGTGATGTCTGGGGGTCTAAGCCTGACCTTATGGTCGTGGACTATTTGGAACTTGTCGAAGCAGGCGAAATGGTGCCAGAGAAAGCAGGATACCTAAAGGGCTTCGGCAGACGCCACGACATTCCAATGCTAGTACTACACCAAACATCACGCTCCAGTGGTGCCGAAGGTAAGAAGTTAACAATGTCATCAGGTGCGTACGGTGGTGAACAACAAGCCACTAGCATTATTGGTGTGCGCCGTAAGAAGTATGAGATTATGTCAGAGATAAACGACCTGCGTGAAAAGCTGGACAGAAACCACAGCGAGAAAGCACAGGAGCGTTTAGAGTCTTTGGTGTATGACCAGCGTATCCACGAATACACAGTCACTTTAAGTTTGTTGAAAAACAAACGTCCGGGTGGCACGCTAGTTGACGACGTTGACTTTGAGTTGGATATCAAGACGGGCCGACTGTGGGAACTGAAGCCCGGCGAATTACCCGACCAGTATCTACGGAGGGCGCAATGGTCACAGTCAGAGTTCCAATAACACCCTACATCCTCGACTCATTCACCACCCTGTTCCGTGGGCGTGGAGATGTGTACGGCTCATGGGGTGGCGGTTGCGTACGCAAGCCACTCACCAGCGACACATTCCTGAACCACCTACAAGGCGATGAACTGATTGGTGTGTATCCGCTACTGCCGTACAAGAGCAGTTGGTATACGGTGTGGGGATGTACAGACATTGACGTTGACGACCTAGACAGTGCACGCAACATTCAAATGGCATTCACTGTAAAGGACATCAAATCGTGGGTTGAGAAAACACGCCGTGGATACCACGTGTGGGTTTTCGCAGACTCACTTGTACCAGCCGCCACAATGCGACGAGCATTCCTCGCTGCACATCAAGCAGTCAACTACCCAGCAAAAGAAGTAAACCCAAAACAAGAATCAGCAGGCACAGGCTACGGCAACTACGTACGCCTACCATACCCCAACGCTATTGAAGGAAGATACGATGAGCGATACATACTCGACGACAATGATGAACCGCTACCACTGCAACGCTTCCTGTCCGAAGCATTGCAACACAGAGCGTCATTTGAACAGCTGGACGGAATCGCTGGACTCTGGAAAGAACCACCACGAACACACGTCATCCATCAAGAAACCAGCGCCGACGTCAAATCCATTCTCAGAAAAGCAGGAGCGATACCGTACGTCATCTGGCGAGACGGACCACTCGAAGGAACAGACCGTTCTTCGACTCTCTTTCGACTTGCTTGTAAACTCAGAGACGCAGGTTGCACAGCTGGAGAAAGTTTTGCGGTTCTTAAATCTGGCGACGCCCGATGGGGTAAGTTCTATCTCCGTACAGACGGTGACCAAGAACTCATCAAAATCATAGAGCGCTCATACAACATCATTTGGGACGGTGCAAATGCGTAAGCACAAACAAACCTTTAGGTTTCGTCCCAAAGTAAAACAGCGACCAAGACTAGGGCGTAGAGGGCGGGTATTCACACCCGCCCAAACCCTAGAATTTGAACGCCTAGTCCGAGAAGCCTATGACGGTTTCTGCGCAGAGAAGCCTGTGTCCCTAGTTATCAGCTTGTACAAAGACAAGTTCACAATTACGTTGACAGAGTATGATACACTAGAACCAAGCCCACTGCGTGGGGATATCGACAACTACGCCAAGTCAATCCTAGACGGTTTGAACGGTGTTGCGTATACAGACGACAAACTGGTTTACAAACTGCAGGTGACAAAGCGATGAGCAAAAATTCAGACTGGGATATCCCGGCAGCAAACTTCAATTTCAAAAAGGATTTAGAGTATGGACAACAGGGAGAAAAATTCGTACAATCGTTTCTTGACTCGCTCAGCGGTGGAGCGTTCGAAGTCAAAACTGACAGATACAGGAATGGGCGAATGGCCATCGAGGTTGAGCAAAACCCGTATCGCAAAACAGATGAAGAGGGCAACCAAGTCTGGAAACCGTCCGGCATCAATGTTACGAAAGCAAGATGGTGGGTCTACGTCTACACCCTAGACGGCAAGGAGGGTGCGTTTGCTGTCATCTCTGTCAAGCGTTTAAAGAAGTACATCAAGAAGAATAAAAAGAATCTCAAAATGATGGACTTTGCTAAGCGTTCCAACAACCCAGCACGCGGATGGATTATTGAGCCAGACCAAGTGATGGATATGATGTATAACGAACTGTACGATGAATGAATTCAAACCCATACGGTCAACCGCAGACAGGCTTCCCGATAATGAAATCGAAGCACTGATGATGGCTAAACCGTTTGAGGAACCAGCAGAAAACAACGAAGACCTAATGGTGCTACGAGAAGCAGTCGCTGCAATCGTAGACGAACTAGAACCCAGAGACCTGTGGATTATCAACGCCTGTATAAGCGAAGGCAAATCTTTACAAAAGATTGCCGACGAACTAGGTATGACCAAGACACACGTATGGCGTTTACGCAATCAAGCATTCGAAAAACTTAAAGGAGTAATGGTGACAGACACAACGATTCGCAAGCACATTCGTATGGCAGAAACATGGGAACAATCAGCCACACAATGGGTGATGTTCCTAGCCAGCGAACCAATCATTCAAAAGCTAAACACAAACGACCTAAGAGAAATCATTGACATTCTTGCACAGAGAGAGTCAGAACATAATCAGTCAGCATTTCAAACAATAGCACGCAACGCTATTGACACAATGCGATTCACTGAAACTTGGGACACCGGTCATATGATTGCAACCTTATGCAAGAAGCAAAACGACTATGGCCACGGCAACATCAACCGCTTCGGGTTATACGGTGTTATCGTACGTCTTAGCGACAAGATTGAACGCTTGGAAAACCTTACGTCAAAGAAAATTAAACCACAGAATGAAACACTACAAGATACACTGACAGATATCGTCGGCTACTGCGTCATCGCACTAATGCTGATGGATGAAACCTTCAACCTACAATTAGGAGATGACTATGGAACAGCAACCGGACACGAATAAAGAAAAGACCACTATCGACCAGTTTTGGATTGTGGCGAACATCTTTTCAATCATCGCATTCCTTGAAGACAAGTTTACACCACTTGCAGTAGAGCAGATTGTTGCAGCTGCAACATCAATCGAAGAAGCAATGCGTAAGGAGTCCGAAGGTTCAGAATGAGTTCAACACAGTTCACGGTCGCATTCCACATTCCGGTGGACGTGGCAGAACTGTACAGAATACTAGCCCAACACTACGGTGAAAGAAACATCGAGGTTGGTGCAGGTATCTTGGTTAATGGACTACCTCAAGACTGGATAGTGGTATCAAATGAGCGAAGAAGCAGAATGGATTAAAAACTTTCTCCCACCAGAAGACATTGCCGACATCGAATCAAATGCACAACGAATCGAAGAAGCACACGGAACCTTCTACGAGATGAGCGTAATGATGAGCCTCGAAGACATGAGAGACGCTGTGCGTGCTGGATACGGCATGCGACTCGGAGACGAGCAGGCGTGGATGCTAGGAGTAAGTATCCTCATGTCTCTCTTAGGAACAATGGAAGTAGCCTTAAAGAAAGACAAGATTGACATCTGGGAAGATTAAAGACAAGACGAATGGCCACCCTCATGGGTGGCCTTTTGTCGTTTCAGGCATCAACTTTCTGCCAATGCCAAGCTTCAAACTCTGGATTCTTCTTGCCGTTCGGAAGAGTTGGCTTTCCCTGCAAATAAAACCCATACGCTGGTGCGTTGGCATCCAGCCACGCAAACACCTTCGGGTCGCGCACGTCAATATCGACGGCCAAACCGTATCCGTGATTAGACGAACCCGGAGAAGCACTCGGGGATTTACCCTTGCGCAAATACCACACACGTCCATCGAACTTACGTGTTACCATCGGAACACGACCCTCGTCCTTCAAGCTGTATCTGTCATTGAACATATCGTACTGCCCATCGTACGAACGATACGAGCCGATGTTCCTGAGTTTAATACCGTCCTTCTTAGCATGCACAAACATCTGGTTAAAAGCCTTGGCTGCGGGACGGTACAAGAAGCCGCCACCCTTCATCTTGCCCATCAATCGAACGGGTAGCTTGCCGTTAGGCACGCGACCCAGCTTTTCCGGGACAACAAGACGTTTTGTGGGATACTTAAGTTTAGCCATTATCGGGCCTCCTCAATCTTCTTACGTTGATTAACAAGTTCTTGCATTGCTGCAATTCTACGGAAACGCTCAGCGTCCTGCTTCTCTGGCCCAACATTAGTTATCGGCAAACCAATGAAGGAGTTGAAAGCATTACCCGGAGATGTTCCACCTTCCGTTGTTGGGAACAGACGCTCTGCACGACCCAACGGCGGGATAAGGTTAGTCAATGCGCTCATTGCTTTACGGCTCATTACGGGATTGCCTTCCGAATCGTACTGCAACTCTCCTGTCGCCTTCAAGATTGGAATGAAAGCTTGGAACGCACCACCGACAGGAACATACTCGTCCTTGAATGGCTTGCCAGTGAATGTGTTTGTATTCGTTAAAAGCTCCAAAGGAGTTTTAATTCCCGGGTTAAGGTACGACAGCATTTCACGAGGGCTGCCCAGCTGAGCAATCTGCTCATCTGTGCGGCTAAACGGAAGGTCAACGTTCAAGAACTTTCCACCACCAAGCCCGAGCGCACCCATCTGCTTCAAATACAGCGGGGTCGGATTATCGACAGTCTCCTCTTCAGACAAGTTGTTCTGGAGCTTCATGTAAATCAGGTATGGCTTCGGGTTTGCCCAACGGTTCACAACCTGCAATGGCAGGTTGCGACTCATCCACGTCCAGAACGGAATAATGTCACGCATCATGTTATCAAGAACCGTCTTCTGCTGATAGTCGATAAGATATCGGCGTGTACGGTTAAACGCATGACCAGTTTCATATCCCTTCACAAGAGAGTCATAAGCCAGCATGAATCTTGCCGAACCTTCAGCCTTGTTACCTGCGAGATGTGAGCCACGAATAAGGAAGTTGTCTTGAAGTACGTTTCCTTCTTGACGAGCAAAACCTGCAAGAGCATCGCTCACCTTTCCAGAGTTCAAACCATACATGATTCCAGCTGCTGCTTTGGCGAATTCTTTTTCAGCTGCAGGCACAGAAGCAAGGAAAGATTCAATCGAACCTCCACGAGCCATTTCTCTGTCAAGCATTCTCCACAAACGGAAACCATCGTACATGTTCTTTACATCCGCACCAGCCGCAAACATCGAGAAGACGTTGCTGATTGAGTTACGAATATGGAATCCCGGGCTGAGCGTTGCGTACGCCCTGAAGAATCCTGTGTATCCGCGCATGAATCGACTGAGGTCGTCGACAACCCCCGGCTGTCTGATGCGTGCAACATTTGAAATTAGGTCTAGTGCTTCTCGGTTTCCAACCAAACCGTACAGCCCCTCTTGTGCGCCTGTACGTTCAGAAGCAGAAATCAATCCAGTCCTACGTGCCGCATCTTCCCACTCTTCAGCAAGAGGTGCTACAACTCTTTCTTTCCATTCGCCTTGGCTCTTCACCACAAGCTCTCCAAGCTTGTTGTGATACCTTACGTTGTTCATGATGAACTGGCTTTCTGCGAGCCCAGCCGCAGCCCAAGCCTTGTACACTGGGTCGTCTGGGTTGGAAGCCAACCCCTCAAACACGGCACGGTTCTCTCTCTGCCAAATCTTAAACCTGCGCAGGGCTTCTTGTGTGACTTCCTTTGATGCTCGACCGCCAGACACCTTGCGCAATGCCGAGATGACTTCTTGCTCGGGAAGCAGGTCAACCAGTGCGTTCGCCTCATCAAGCTGCTGCTTGAGTGCGGCTCCAAGCGCACGCTGGTCATCCAGATATTTCCAGAACTGTTCACGAACAAAATCAGGAACAACCTCACCCATGCGTGTAGGTAATCCAAGCGTTACAATCATTTCAGCAAGCACAGACTCTTCCTTAGAGCGCAGTGCTTTAAGAATTCCTTCCGCTGTTTCAAGACGTTGAGCCTTTTCCGAAGCAACCCTAAGTACGCTTTGACGTTGCTGTGCAACAGTTTTGCCCCACTGTTCAGATTCTGCCTTGAACGAATCAAGCAGTGTCTTGCGACGTCCAGCGTCTTCCACTGCGTTAACAAGGTTTCCTGCAGCCTCCTCAATCTTTCTTCCACGAACACCCGGAATATCTTGGAACAAAGGACCACGCTCGTTGGCAAGACGCCTAATCTCTTCGACGTACGCACGTACATCTTCACGAGTTGCCGGAGGAGCAACATCCATACGCTTCTTAACTTCTGCACCGAGTGTGGTTATTTCATCTTGAAGTTCCGTGATTCTCTTATCAATGGCATCAATCTTCTGCTGTGTTCCCGTCTTGTACTTTGTACCCCTATTGGCTTCAACAAGTTTAGCCCGGTCGGCCGTAAGCTTTTCAATCTGCTTACCTGCCGTGTCAATAGCCTCAACAGCCTTGTCTCCTTCGGCAGCAACAAATCTACCAGTGTTGTCCATCAACGCTGTATCCGCTTCACGCACAAGGTTGGCAATAGTACCGTTGGCACCAACCATTGCCTGAATATCTTCAAGCGGATGAGCCAAAGCGTAAGCCGCTCTCTCGTTCTCAAGAATAGAAAGAAGCCTGTCGCGCTCCCTAATCATTCCCTCAACACCCTGCTTGTTGTAGCGATGAATAGAAACAAAAATGTTCTTCTCCATCTCTGATACTTCTTGCAAGAACTTAAACTCATCGGACGACTGCCAGTTGTTTGCAACAACCTTCTGACGTGCGGCCAAGTCCTTTGGTTTGATGTTGCTCTTAACAATTGGTTCCGCTGCAGCCTTAACTTCCTTTGCACGCTTTGCCGTCTTGGTCTTAACCACATCATCAGATGGGGCAACAACTTTCTTGCCAGCAGTTAACTGTTCGCGCTTTGAAGCTTCAAACCTAGCAAGTTCACTGCGTGTAAGGTTGTACTCTGCCGTTGCCTGCTCAAGCAAAGCATCGCTCTCCTTTATTTGTCGATACGTACTTCCTTGGTCCTCTAGACGGATTCTCCTGTTTTCGGCCTTGATGTCGTAGTATCTAATTTCGGCATCATGTGCCGCACGACTAAGCTTTTGCCAAACATCATCGCCTGTAAACAACTGTGCCCTAGAACTTGTAAGCAATGTTTCAAGTGTCGGGTGCTCATAGTTCAGGAACTTCTTTAGGTTTGCTCCACCCAAAACACTTGGCCCCTCAACGGTGTCATGCACAAGAATGCGAAGCTTCTCAAGAGCTGCTCTCTGTGTTTCCGGGTCAACAACAACACGCCTGTTTGTCAGCTCGTCACGAAGTTCCCTAGCCTGTCGCAACTGATTCTCGATGTTGTCCAGTGCAAACTGTGCACGCTCAACGTTGAGCTCCATTGGAGCATTGGCAGCCTGTTCAACCTTTTTGCCCCATTCGTTGCGCAACTTAGAAAGCCTAAGTATTTCTGAGTTGTTCTTGGTGAGCTGTGCGTTAATAGACTCGACAGTATCTCCAGCAATGCGGTCAACATAGAGAGATTCCCATTCTTCCTTGGAGAAAACAATACGCTTACCATCGGCAAAAGTTGCAAACTTACCATCGGTTCCTTGGAATCCAAACCTAAACACACTGAGGTCATATCCGGCAAGAGCGTCAAGAACGCGAATCATTTCTTGGTCGTCAAGCGCACGACTGTAGTTAACTGAACTCGTCTTCCGATTGTATTCGTCAAGAACTTTTCTAGCACGAGACAAGAACTTATCCTCAGGGATTGAACCAAATTCAATCTCCTGAGCAGTTGGCTTCTTAACCCCCGCCAAAGCCTTGTTGGCATCATCCAAAGCCTTCTTGGCTTTTCTCTGTTGCGCATACAAACTGCCAAGCTTCTTCTCTTCAGCAGTCGTCAAACCAGTCTTGGTGCGCTTCTTGGAAGCGAACGGTTTAATCTGTTCACGGATTTCATCAACCTTAGTCTTTGCTGAATCCACAGCTCCACTAAGCTTAAGGTAAGCGTCCACCTTTGGTTTTGTTTCCTTGTAACGCTTAACAACATTCGGACTAACATCCTCTGTTGTAATCTTTCCTGCTTTGCGACCCTCAAGAGCCTTGGCCTGAGCAGCCATCGTCTCGGCTGTCTGTCCAGCAGAGCGTGCACGCTCCTCTGTCTCGGCAATAACCATGCGACCCGCACGGCGGTCGCCAATCATCTCGTCAAGAATATCAATTCTGTGTTCAATCATCTTGGCATACAGGGTTGGCGTCTTCTGTGGGTCAAGAGGATTATCCAAGAACTTCTGAACGTTCAAGTCGGGAGCAAGAAGCTGTTCAATGTTGTGGATTGTGCTTGTTAAAGTGTCATACTTTGTTTTGAAAACTCCATGACCAGAACCAACAACAGCATACAGGTCGCCCTGAATTGCTGTTCTGTACTTCTTTGAACCCGGAATGACAGAACTGGGAAGATGCTGTTCAAACCAGTTGCGAACAACCGTGATGTCGGCATCGGAAGCCCAAGGGGTTTGGTTTGCTCGCTTCAAAGTATTTGATGTCGAGCTAACCATGTTCCTGAGGGTTCGAATCATTTCACCCTTACCAGCCTTCTTTCCGCCAGCTGCACGCTCTGGGAACGCAGAATCAAACCACGGCTTAATAACACGCGCAACGTATTCATTCTCAGCCGCTGTTCTAGCCGAGCCAGTCTTCTTGCTTGTTGCTGCAGTAAGTCCACGCACCATTTCGCGTGGGTCAGCCCCACCAGCAAACGAAGGACCAACGATGCTTGAAATAAGCTCACGCTCTTCTTTAGAAAGCTTGTTTACTTCTTCTGCAAACATCTGTCCAACAGTCTTTCCAGAACCATTTGATGTTGTAATTCTTTCAGCAATTACAGCATCCAACTTTTGAAGGGCCATTCTTGAACGCGTCAAATTAAAACGCTGTGCCTCAAGATGGGGAATAAACTTCTGGCCAACAGACTTGGTGATATCACCGAAAACAGACTGAGATGGTGTGACACCATATGCAGACATGATTTCAGATACAGAGTTCCAGCGTGCAACCACCTCGGAAACAATTGTGTACTGAACAACCGCATTAGAAAGTTCTTCCTGAACCTGCTTGACTGTGCCAGCAAACTCAGAACCAGTCAAAGAGTTAGAGTCAGCAATTTCTTTAATCTTTGCAGTAACCTCTGCGTATTCTCTTTCAATTGCTGGACCAAGCTGTGCAAAAGAAAACTCGTTTTCAACACCCTCCATTTTGATGGGCTTACGAAGAATTGCTTCTGACTGCTTAAGTCTTGCCTCCATCTCTGGAACCCAATACTTGGCCCTTTGGCCAGCAGGAAGAAGAGAAGCCTGCTTCTTTCTGTTGCGCAAAGACACAACATCTGCTTCAATCTTTGCTCTTTCCTTGAGAAGTGTGTCGCGCTTTGCGGCACGCATATCAAGAATTTCGTTCCTACGACGAAGAAGCGCGTAGTATTCACGATGCTTGGCAATCACTTGCTTACCGCTGTATTTGCGCCTAGCAACGCCGTTGTAAAGCTCAAAACCATACTCATCGTCGTCCATCTTTTGCTGGAGACGCTTGCGTGTGTTGTTGATTCTTTCAACAAGCTGTCGGTAGGTTATTTCCTCAGACTCAAGAGCACCACGATTAACCGGAGTATTTAGGTCTTCTGCCCCAGATACGCTATCTACATATCGAACACTTCCGGGGTCTTCCATGCTGGTTCTAAACGCAGCAAAGTTGTTGCCCATGTTTTCTGGTGCAAAATCAAAAAGGAAAGGATACTCTGAATAGTCGAGCGTGTCCCAATCAACAATATCGTCAAGCATGACAGATGACTGTCCAGCACCCTGAGTTGTCCCCACTCTTTCAAGGAATGAATCTATTGACTTCATCTGGTCTTCCATGTGCAAGACCTGAGTAATCATATCGTTCCATGATGTTTCAAAAATTCTACGGCTAGTCTTTTTACCCGGCGAAGCCAAGTCAGCAGCGGCTTCTTTACCAAATGCCGCAGCACTGTCGGCCATCATAAGCTTGTCAATAAGCTCTTCACGCATTCTCAAAATAGACTTAGGAATTCTACCGTTGTAAATTCTTTGGTCACGGAAAAGAATGAACATAGCCATCTCTCTGGTTTCATCCATTGATGTTTCACGACTAACAAGACGTGGAATATCATCAAAGAAATCTTTAAGAGTTTTCTTGGTTACACGCTCTTTGGTAAGCTTAGAACTACGTGTTGCTCTCTGCCACAAACCGTTGGGTCGGTTTGTGTATTCGGCAAAAGTTTTGTACATATCTCCGCTTGCGCCCGTTGAGCGCATGATTGCACCCTCAACAATTGAAGCAGCCTGTAGGTCATCCATCCCAGTAAGCGTAAGAATATCGGATACATCGCGGAGAACATCACCGGTTCCGTCACCGGCAATACTCTTGGCAACAGCAGAGTTCAATTGATTACCAAACTCCAATGTCATATTCAGAGTTGTTTCGTAATCCTTTACACGCTGCATCGCAAGTGCAAGTTCTTTCTGTGCTTTTTCTGCGAGATACTTTAGCTGTGCACCAGTCAAATCTTGGTCAAGCGTGAACAGTTCCGTACGAAGGCGGAACATATCCTGTTCCAGTGTGTCCATATGAGACAATAGTCCATCGATAACGTAGCCATCTCCACCGTCAAGGGCGTCGTAAACAACCTTACCATTTACGATTTGTCCACCGAAAATCTCCACAAGCTTGGCCTTGGAAACACCAATGGCCTTGCCCAGCGAATCAATTGTATCAGAAGTCAAAAGGATGCTATTGTTTAGGGCGTCATCAATTGTTTTTCCAAGTCCTGCAAGTTCTTCGCTTGCACCAAGGGCACCGCCCTTAGCGTTGAAGTCATCGTATGCCTTCTGTGCCTGCTTTGCCTTAGCAGTAATAGCATCAATCAGGTCAGCGTTGGCCTTGCCAACCTGACGCACTGCATCACGAAGCTCCTGCTGAACCGACTTGACTTGAGACTTCAGAACGGATACAGCCTCGCGGTCAACAACGTTTTCACCGAGCATAACATTGTCTGCACGCTTCCAGAATCCATTATCAACAAGATGCTTGTGGCGTGTCAATACGCCAATCTCTTTTGAGAACTCTTCAATGTACTTGGGCAGAACCTTGCGAATGTCTGTTTCAAAAAACTCGCCCGTAAAACCAGTACCCGGACGGCGGGCAATCTCGTTCAACTTTTGAATTCCACCTTCAATGTCGTTCTTTGTGAGTGTGTGTCCAAACCAAGTGTCACCTTCACGCAGTGTTCTTGTCTTGAAGTTTCCACCGCCTTCAAGAGGGTCACGAGTGTAGATTTCACGAAGATTAGCATAGTGTGGATTTGATGGGTCGTTCATCAATGCGCGAGCATCATCAGAATGAATCATCGGGAAATAATTCTGTCGACCAGTAAACTCTGTTAGCGGGTCAACGTCTCGAAGAAGCGCAGAAACTGCATCTTCTTTTTCAGTAAAGAAAGCACGCCAATACTCTGCGGCACTTTGAATGTTTGCTGGAGCATCACGAAGCATCTCTGGATTTTCCAGATACTTGTAAATATCTTTTGCGTATCCCTCAAGACCCAAAGCTTCCTGTGCCTGAAAACGAGAAATAAGATTAACGTTTTCTTGTGCAAGCGTAGTTCCCTGAGCCATACGTGCAGGAGCGTCGGCAGTGAGATGTGCAATCACAGCCGCTGCTGCATCGTCCCCAAGTTCGCCATTACGCAAAGCAATACGAGCATTAAAAGCATCCTCTGGTGTTACAAGCTTTTCAAGATAACGCTTTGCTTTTCCTCCACCCAAACGAATACGTGTAAACAGGTTGTCGGTTGCATATCCGATTGCTCCAGTTCCCGGAATGCGAATACCCTGCTGTGCACGCCCAAGACCAGTTCTCTTACCAAGCAAATAAATACCATGACGGTTGGCACCAACACGGTCAAGAATACTCTTATCCTTGATTGCTGCACGGCCATAACGCTGAACACGATTAGCCAAACGGGCATCACCGGTTGTCTTCAAAACAGCCTGAGCCAAGTCAAGTCGACCAGCGTACCCAGCAAACTTACCGCCACCAAAAGTGGCGTAAGTCAGCGGGTCAAGAAGAACGTCACCAGCAAAACCAATACCACGGTCAAGCCACTTGTTTCCCGTGTTAGGGTTAAATGCTGTACCAAAACCATAGGTTGGGTCAGAAACTTTCTTTGTAAAATCACCAAAACTAAAACGCGTCTCGTCAAGTCCGTCTCCCGCGTCCGCAATTTCACGAGCAGTGTAAACAATAGCGCGACCCGGCATTGCCAAAGCATTCAAGCCATTAAGAACAAATTTACCCGGGGTGCTGGTCAAAACAGACTCGATAACGTTCTTGTTCTCCACAGCGGGGGCACCCTTAGAAATGGCATCAAGCTGTTCACGAAGGGTTGGGTTGGCGGTAGCCAACTTAACGGCCGAACGTCCAAGTTCGATAGACGCTTTGGAACGTGCAGGGTTCAAAGCAACTGGCGGAGCGGACGAACTCTGCTCTCGCATCAGTCTCGCCATTTGATAGCGGGGGTCATTTACAATATTAACCATACCCTATGTAGGAATCGTTACTTGTTCAATCTAGCCACCAAAGCAAGGCGTTGCTTCAGCTCGTCCCCCAAAGGAGTACGACCAGAATCACGCATAGCCCGAGCAACACCACGCTTAACAGCCTCTTCCATTTTTTGGGCCTTAAACTCTTGGTCACGCAAAGCCCTCTCATCAAGCTGTGCCTGCTCATACTCATACAGCTTTAGGGGGTCAACAGGCTTGCCATAGCCAACCTTGTTTTCAATGTACTTAGGCTTGCCACCCATAACATTTTGCTTGGTTATGATTTCAGCAGTTCTGGAAACATTTGTGATTGCGTCATCAATCCAGCTTCTCGGGTCCCACATTGAACCACCCCTGTCGCGAGATGTTTTCCAGCCGTAGATTTCCCCGGTTTCAGGGTCAACCTTTTCAAAGTCAACACCTGCTTCTTTTGCGATGGCGCGACCTTCTGGGTCGCTTTGCAGAAACTCAATCAACTCCTTGGTGTTGAACTTCTTGCCAAACATTGGACCAAGCTCGGACTTTGCTTTTCTGCTTCTATCTTTTGCTGAAGCCATTTGCTCCGAAACTTTTGAACTGCGACCCATCGCTTCCTGAAGAAGCTTTTGGGTTGCTGGAGTCATTGGGGTGTTTGTTTCATCATACACATCGAGGGGGCTACTAAGACCTGCACCGGCAAAATCAAAACCACCCTTGGAGGAGCCACGAGAAGAACTACCGCCACCACCAGTTCCGGTGTATTCCTTGTTCATGGCAATAGCAAGATTCTTTAGGTCTTCTGGCTGGAATCCAAGATTAGCAACCTCTGTACTGTTTCCACCAATAAGGTCATCCACAAACGAAGACAAACGGTAAGGGTCTGTTCCACCTTTAATGTGCGCAATAATCTGTTGCATAACAGGGCTAGGGTCGCTCTCGTATGTTCTCATCAATGGAGAACTACCAGAACCACCAACCTGTGTCATCGGGTTGAAACCACCGGACAAATACCCCAACAACTCGCTATTGAGAAGATTCAGTGTTCTATTGGCACCAGAAGGACTATTGGCTGACTGAAGAAAAAGATTCAACAACTCAGGGTCATAACTAAGGTCGCTCATCTTACTTTGCACCACCCTTCATCGAAGCCAAAAGCATCTGCACAATCGCATTGCGGTCAATACCCTTAGAGCCAATAAGCTTAGAACCAACACCAAGAATGTTTCCCTGAAGTTGATTCATCAAATCAGCACGCTGCTGACCAACATCGCCAACCATACCCTGCTGTGCCTGTGTATTCAAAGTACCAAGAGTGTTGGCCATATTCTGGAAAGCCGTAGCCTGACCCTGATTCTGTGCATTAACAGCGGCAGCATATTGCTGCAGCGGGTCCTGAGAAACACCTTGAGACTGAAGCAACTGAGCAAGCTCCGGCGTTGTCTGTGTCTGCTGCGCCTGAAAATTGGCAAAAGGATTTGCCTGTGCCTGCAATTGCTGAGTAAGAGTATCCATGCTTGAGTTGATGGTTCCTTGACTAATATTTGAAAGCTGTTGCAATGCTTTCAGCATGTTTCCATACGGGTTTCCACCACCAGCACCGGCTGATGGTTTTGGATTCAAAGTAGAATTGTACGCGTCTTCCTCGGCTTTGTCAATATCTTCCTGACTCACTCCACCAAGTTTTTTACCTCGACGCTCGTTCATGATTGCAATGGCGGTGCGTTGGTCTACCCCACCAGTACCAGATACGCCAAAACGTTTACGCTCATCAGCGGTAAACGCAGGACCCGTGCTTGTTGGCACGGTTGGTATTGTCGTCTTTTTCTTTTTAGGCTTTACCGGGTCTCCGCCAGTTGTTGAATTAACAGTAGCCATTTTTAACCTCCCAAGAACGGCTTAAACGCCGAAAGTGTAGCAGCAGCCTGTGCAATGGCTGCCTGTTTTTGCGACTCCAACTCGGCAATCTGCTGGTCATACTCTGCTCTTTCCTGAGCATCCTGTAGTTTCAGCTGTTGCATCTCTTCGTCCTGTTCGCGATTAATGTCGGACATTCCTTCAAAACGCTGTTTAGCAAAATCCGTTAAACCACGCTCAAAAACACCAGACTTAACACCGGGACCAGCAAGACCACGCTGAGAAAAAGAAGTGACCAACTTGGGGGTTAGCTTCTCTGTTTCGTTCTGAAAGTTAAACTTCTTGCGGGAACCACGCTGTTGTGCCAGAAACTGGGCATACGCGTTGCGAGCCGAACTGGCACCATAAGTGCCAGCAGCTGCTCGTTTGCGCTGGTTGTATCCCATGTAGTCAAAATCTGCCATACTAAATACCTGTTTCGTCACTTTCTAGATACGTTACGTTAATCCAAGACTTGGGTGCAGAACGTGGAGGATTAGGGATTTCCACCCACTTGTCGCCCTCGCGTGGGGAACAGTGAGCGGAGATGTCTCGCATCCACTGACGCCACTCAATCCAAGATTGACGGTCAGACTCGCTTAAAGGCGAGTCATTACCGACAGTCCAATCCGATTCCTTCAACATCACTTCACGAATGTCTTTCATCGTATACATCAACTCATCGGCAGTCACGGGGTGACGACCGCCGGGTGATTCAATGTCTACAAAAGGCCAGTTGTAAATGTTCAGTTTCATGTCATGTCCTAATAATAAAGTTGAGGGCCAAGAACGGGTTCATAACATCCAACGCTGTATTCGCAAATCCACCATCGCCAGAGTTGAACGCCACAATATCTGTAGCGTGTGCGTGGTCGGAGGATACAAACCCCGACCAACCAGCGTCAGCGTTGTAGATTGCTCCAGAACCGTAAGTACCACCAGTAGCAGTAACGATAGCTCGAGTTGTACCGTTAGCTGCTTGGTTGCCCAACAGGTATCCGTGACCGTGTGCACCAGTGTAGTGTTGGTGGTTTGCGCTAATTCCACCAGAGTTTGTGGCTGGTGGGTCAAC
>JACCEB010372586.1_pt1 | contig 38369 bp, 50 predicted proteins | sample 7454761 | NCBI WGS metagenome assembly JACCEB01 (sample SAMN15323454, study PRJNA562643) | freshwater metagenome | isolation source: river surface water | place: USA:Blue River Watershed | collected 2017-08-18
GCACTTAACTATTTGATTAGCGGCGACTTTAATCGCGGCGTACCAATGGGTAAGGTTACAGTTTTTGCTGGAGAATCTGGCGCAGGTAAATCATTCATCTGTTCCGGCAACCTGGTCAAGAACGCACAAGAACAAGGCATTTATGTTATCCTTGTTGATACAGAAAACGCTCTTGATGAAGCATGGCTACACGCACTTGGCGTTGATACAAGTGAGCAAAAGCTACTAAAACTTAACATGGCAATGATCGATGACGTTGCTAAAATGATCACTGACTTTGTTAAAGAATACAAAGCAATTCCAGACACAGACCGTCCTAAAGTACTGTTTGTTATTGACTCTCTAGGTATGTTGCTAACACCAACAGACGTTAATCAATTCCAAGCAGGTGACTTGAAAGGTGACATGGGTCGTAAGCCTAAGGCACTCGCCGCACTTGTTCGCAACTGTGTAAACATGTTTGGTGATTTAAATCTTGGCATGGTTGTAACTAACCATACGTATGCATCACAGGACATGTTTGATCCAGATGACAAGATTAGTGGCGGTCAAGGTTTTATCTATGCAAGTTCAATTGTAGTAGCAATGCGTAAATTGAAACTTAAAGAAGATGAGGATGGCAATAAAATTTCAGAAGTTAAAGGTATTCGTGCCGCATGTAAAATCATGAAGACACGCTATGCTAAACCTTTTGAAAGTGTGCAAGTGAAGATTCCTTATGAAACAGGTATGAACCCTTACTCTGGTCTTGTTGACCTGATTGAAGGTAAAGAAATGTTAAAGAAGGAAGGTAACAGCCTTATCTATACAACAGCAGACGGCGAAGTTATCAAGAAGTTCCGCAAAGGCTGGGAGCGCAATGACGATGGTTGTTTAGACACAGTTATGGCTGATATTACAAATAATCCACATGTCTTTGACAAAAGCACTCCAGTAGAAGCCCCCGAAACTGTTGAGGAATAAATGGCATTTGACCATGAATCATGGTTAAAAAAGCAAGGTGTACGGATTACTGGCCGCCACACCTTGCGCCGTGCAGTTGATCCTGGCTACATGAACTGGGGTTCTGATCGCGAAGATGGTCGCATAGATTGGTCCTACGAGCGATACAAGATACGCGAAGAACAAGTATATCACGTTGAAATCGAAGAAGCTACAGTCGAGAGACTTGAACGCTTCGAGTCAACTATTAAACATGCACTTGACCATGCCAATAGACATCCTAGTGGCCGCCAAAATGGATACAGCGGATACGGACCAAATGACGTAAGCGATTTCTTGATAGAAAATAAAGAACGACATTTAAAACTACTACAAGAAAACTCAATGTACCGAGACGCTTGGCAAGAGTTTCAGACCATAAGAGTCCTACTTGGCGAAACTCCCCATTGGCCTTAACAATTACTTCTGTTACAATACGCTATGCTAATCAAAGACCTTATTGAACAACTTCAAGTTTTATATGAACAGGAAATGATCCATGCTGATGTTATGGGCGATCCGGAAATCATGATTGATTGTTTTAAAAAGGTTGAGCAGGGGGTCTTTCATTATGCTGGCTTCAGTAAAGATGTCAGCATACAGCGAAGTGACGATGGTGTATATCTTATTTTGAATGGATTTGCAAATGATTAAAAAGCTAATGCAACGCTTGGGTCGCCATAGGATTATTATGGATAGACAGGCAAACGAGCCATACCTAGAGCGTTATTATGTCTTTCTTAAAGATCGTAAATGGTTTCCGTTTAATATTTTTGTGCATCGCTTTCTTAAATCCGATCCAGACGATGTACATGATCATCCCTGGCCATATGCAACATTAATCCTCAAAGGTGGGTATTATGAATGGGTTCCGCAGTTTGATAGTCAAGGTAAAAAAATTGGCGAGATTGCAAAGTGGAGAGCTCCTGGTCATTTTAGGTTTTGTAGTGCTACTTCTTATCACCGGATTGAACTAGACCCTGATGTTGAATGCTGGACCTTATTCATGCCGGGCCCACAGAAGCGGGAGTGGGGCTTTCTAGTTAAAAACAAATGGATTCACAACGAAGACTATCTTACTCAAATGGCAAAACAAAAATAAGTCTTTGACTAAGTATCGCAGTCATCACTTTGACAAATACGGAGATTACATGATAATGAACGATTCAGGAGAAATGCTAGTACAGATGTGGCTAGCCCTTAAACCTTATATTGATAAAAAAGAAAGAGCCGATGCCGCATTGGCTTTCCTTCATGCCGCAGGCGACTACCTAGACCTTGAAGCGGCTCGCGAAGACGGCTCAGGCTCTGATTCATCTTTAGATTCTGCATTTGCAGAAATCTTAGGCGATGAAGAAATCGAAGAAGACGATTTAGAAGAAGACTATTAATGAGTCATTGGTACCGCAAAGTAGTTGCTGATATAAGTTGCTTACCTGATTGCATTGAATATTTTGAAAACGAACTAGCAGAAGCTAGACGAGAACTTAAAATTTCAGGCAGTTTAGAAAAAGCTAGCCGTGAAATGCCTGGTATAGTTGAGCATAGGTTTAATCAACTCCAAGAAATTGAAGCTATATTAGAACAGCTTAACATTGAACTACGAAAGCTTCGTAGTGCAAAGTTCCGGCAGTTTACCGAGCATTACAATCGTGCGTTAACTAGTCGAGATGCTGAAAAGTACGTAGACGGGGAGCCGGATGTTTGCAACATGGATGCTATTGTTAACGAGTTTGCCTTAGTACGGAACCGCTTTTTGGGCATTACTAAGGCACTTGACATTAAGCAATGGCAGGTTAGCAATGTTATCAAGCTACGAGTCGCGGGCATGGAAGACGCAGAACTTCGATAATTTGCTTAAAAAATAGACAATTTTTAGGGTAGTACTTAGTACTACCTTTTTTGTTGTAAAAACACTACAAAATAGGCCCAAAAAAGTGCAAAAAACCGGTTGACCGTAGGCCCAAAACCGCTTATAATACATACATGGACAGCAAAAAAGAGGGCAAAACAACCCGTGTTGCATAAAAGCAACATAGCAAAAAAAAGAGGTTGCAAAGTGTCCCAAAAGCGCATATAATAGACAGTATTGTTAAACCATTCCACGCAAAGGAAATTCAAATGTCGGCATACATTACTATCAAAAGCGGTTCGTATCGCAATTTCAACATTAGCAACCAGACATTCCAACTTATTGCCGACTACAAAGAAGGCACTAAAGGTGGTTATGTTACAGTTCTCGCAGACGAATCCCTTGGTGAGTTTGCAGGCCGCGAAGTCCGCATTAAAGTTAACTCTATGCGCGATGTGGAACCGGCAAGTGCCGCAGATTGTGCTACCTCTAGCATTGACGCTAACTACGAAACCCCCAAACGCAAGGAACCCAAAGTGCAAGAAACTGACGAACAAGCCATCGAGCGTATTCGCGAGCGTTTTGACATTCTAGAAGAAATGACGGAAGGTGCAGTAGACGGCTCAGTTCGTGCTATGATTGTTGTTGGCCCTCCTGGTGTTGGTAAGAGCTTTGGCGTTGAAAAAGTGCTTGACAAAGCCGCTATGTTTGACAAGATCGGTGGCAAGCGTCCTCGCTACGAAATTGTTAAAGGTGCAATGAGTGCCATTGGCCTGTACTGCAAGCTCTACAATTATAGCGATGCTGGCAATGTGCTGGTGTTTGATGACTGCGACAGCGTTCTGCTTGACGAACTGAGCCTTAACATTCTCAAAGCGGCTCTGGACTCTAGCAAGAAGCGTACTATTTGCTGGAACACCGATAGCCGTATGCTTCGTCAAGAAGGTGTACCAGATCGTTTCGAGTTTAAGGGCTCTGCAATTTTCATCACCAACATTAAGTTTGAGCACGTTAAGTCGGCTAAACTGAAGGATCACCTTGGTGCGCTGGAAAGCCGTTGCCACTATCTGGATCTGACTCTGGATACTACTCGCGACAAGATGCTTCGTATCAAACAGATTATGATGGACGGTATGTTGGATCATTACGAGTTTGAAGATGGTGCCAAGGAAGAACTGTACGAGTATGTGGATGCTAACAAAGACAATCTGCGCGAATTGAGCTTGCGTACTGTTATCAAGATTGCAGACTTGAAGAAGATGTGCGGTCCTGGTAACGACAAGTGGAAGCGTCTTGCAGAAACGACTGTTATGAAGCGCGGCGCATAAGTTAACCCCTGCCGTGTGACGTAAGAGGCAATGTCAATAAGTCCTCTTCCGATAACTGGCAATAGATAGAGTTAAAGTCATTGGTCCTGCAACTCGCCTGGAATCCTCACTTTAACCCTTACACCAACAGCTGACTATTTGCGTGGAATGTAGTTGGTGGGAGAAAGGACTCGTCGAGTCCTTTCTTTTTGGCAAAAAAATATTTTTGATAGTTACCTAAAAACTGGTGATTTTACAATAAGTATATAATCCCCAATCAGTTTCTCCGCTTTGGCTTAATGTGACTATACATTGCCAGCGGAATATGCTATTATTGTCACTATGCCAGGAATAACAAGACTAGAAATCCGTGACGAAGTAAATGTAAAGTTCCATGAATTAGATGCGAGCACAAGACGTCGTTGCGAATCCAAATTAAAATATCAATTGCCATATGCTTATCATGTGCCAGCTTTCCGACTAGGAAGGTGGGATGGTAAGATAGGTTTCTTTACTACAGCAGGCGCCACTTATATTAACTTATTAGATAGGATATTACCTATCTTAGATGAGGAAGGTTGGCAAATTGAAATTGATGATAAACGTCATGTACATAATTTCAATTTTGCAGAAGTTACCGAAGACACCTTTTCTCACATCTTATGGCCTAAAGGGCATCCTGCAGAAGGTCAACCTATTAAGATTCGTGATTACCAAGTAGAGTGTATCAATCGCTACCTGGCTAACCCTCACGGCGTTCAAGAGATTGCTACAGGTGCCGGCAAAACGCTCATGACAGCATCAATGAGTTTATGCTGTGAGCCATATGGTCGTACACTAGTTATTGTTCCTAATAAAGACCTGGTACGTCAAACACATGCCGATTATGTCAACATGGGTTTAGACGTTGGTGTGTACTTTGGCGACGAAAAAGACCTAGGACACATGCATACCATTGCAACATGGCAAAGCATTAACACACTTATTAAGCGAGAGAAAGAAGGTTTAGTAGGTGACGAAGCAGGCATTGATTTAATCTTAACAGGTTTAGTTGCAGTTATTGTGGACGAGGTACATATGGCCAAAGCTGATGTTTTGCGTACAATGTTAACTGGCCCATTTGCTAACATTCCTATTCGCTGGGGGCTGACAGGTACAGTTCCAAAAGAAGAACACGAATACATTAGCTTATTGGCAAGCTTGGGCCCTGTGCTACACAGATTGCAAGCAAGTGAATTACAAGACATGGGTGTGTTATCACAATGTCACGTTAAGGTATTGCAGTTCGACGACAAAGTCGAGTACAAGACCTACCAAGAAGAACTGACTTATCTAACCAGCAACGAACGCAGGCTCGACGAGCTAGCCAATACTATTAGTGCAATTAGTCAAGGTGGAAACACACTTGTCCTAGTCGACCGCATTGCTTCTGGTAAGATGCTAGTTGAACGTTTGCCCGAAAGTGTATTTGTCAGCGGATCAATGAAATCAAAAGACAGAAAAGAAGAATATGATGAAGTTACCACAGCGGATAATAAAATTATTGTTGCAACATATGGCGTGGCTGCTGTGGGCATTAATATACCTAGGATCTTTAACTTGGTTTTGGTGGAGCCTGGAAAGAGCTTTGTTAGGGTTATACAAAGTATTGGCCGTGGCATTCGCAAAGCACAAGACAAAGACTTTGTGCAAATCTGGGATATAACAAGTACAGCAAAATTTGCCAAGCGGCATCTTGCTAAACGCAAGAAGTTCTACGAAGAGGCAAATTATCCTTACCAAACAGAAAAGGTAATCTATAAATGAATATTTTAACAGTAAACAACCAAACATATGACCTAGATAGGTTACCTGAAGAGATCGATGAGGATCTGCGATATGGAGTACTAGACTATAGCAACAGTTCCGACGTTGACTACGTATTTGTACCATTGGTTTTCCTTGAAAGCTTTAGTTGCCCTGCCGCAGTATTAAGAATTGGCAACCATGAACTTAAGGTACCACTTGATTGGTCATTGGTCATTGGAGAGCCAGACCACGGCGAGCCAGAAGTTATCAATGTAATGAGTTTGAACGACCGTGGCTTTAGTGCATTTGTTTTTAATCCTATTAACGGATACAAGCCAGAGTGGCAACGTGTTGAGGTAATTAACATCTATCAAGAAGTAAAGTGGTATGTACCTAAATTAAAATTCGGCCACTTGCTAGCCGTACCTTTGGAAAAGGGCGACAGCCCAATGTGTGCATATTTCTTAAAAGAAACAAACAAGATTCCTGAAGTGCTTGACCTTAATAAGATTTGGTTTTAAAATATAGCATGGCTACAAAAAAGCAATCAGCAAGTGCAAAGTATCAAGTACCAATTGACCAGGTAATGACCGCCATTGATCTCCGCAATGGCGACTACTATTCTAAGCTTAGTGACGAAGATAAAAAGTCTGTAAACACCTATATGGCACAGCGTTGGGCTAGCCAAGTACAAGGTACTAGAGACGTACAAGAAGAATATGTAATTAGTGTCAACGAGTATAGTAATGTTGACTACATTGCTACTACCAGTGCCCACGAAGAACTGCGGTGGAGGGCACTAGCAGTATGTGGCCTAGGAGTAAAGTTGCGGCATGAGTTTATCCCTCCTAAGGCGCAAAAGAAAGATAAACTAACAATGTGGCTCATCGAACAGTTTCCTTCGATGAGCGACGATGAGATTGAGTTGTTTAGAACAATCAACGACAAAAATGTTTTTGAAAATATTGCTATTTCTAAAAACATGGGAAATAAAGAATTTAGTGATTTGTTTAAATAATAACAATGGACTATCAGTGTAAATTTTGTGGTAAGTCTTTTACCCGCGAGCGCACTTTAAGCAGTCACATGTGCGAAAGAAAGCGCCGCTGGATGTGCAAGGACGATCTTGATAGTCGAATGGCATTTAGTATTTGGACTGACTTTATGAAATTTGTCAGTCCAAATACAAAGAAAGTTAAGACAGTCGAAGACTTTATTCGCAGTCCTGACTATATTGGATTTTTAAAATTTGCTAACTATTTGATTGACCTTAAGCCAGTTGATAGCAACCAGTTTATACAATGGTTGTTTAAAATGGGGGTAAGGTTAAGTGATTGGCAACGTCCTGGGACTTATCAACTTTATGTTCAAGAGAATTCTAAAAAAGAAACTCCAGAGCGTGCCATGGAAAGAGCAATACTTGTCATGCAAGAGTGGGGCGAGGCAACTGGCAATAACTGGCAAACATTTTTTAATAAGGTAGCACCTGTCACAGGCATGAATTTAATAGTTATGGGACGTATCAGTCCGTGGATTATATATTCATCTGAAGCGGCTCAAACTTTATTAGATAGGATGGAGCCTGGTCAAATTGATGCAGTAGCAAAACATGTGGATACAGAATGGTGGATAAAAAAGCTAAAACAAAATCAACAGGAAGCTCAGTGGATAAACACGACGATGATGCAGGTTCTAGATACGCTAAACTAGAACAGCGTTTAACTGAGTTCATTGAAAAGTTTGATGCAATGAACACAGAAATGACAGCTATCAAAGAACAGCAAATTGAGCTATTAGAATTTATTAAACAAAATTTGAAAAAATGAGCTTACCAGACGTAGATATTGACTTTGCAGATAGAGAACAAGTTCTAAAGTTACTTGAACATGTTCCTGCTATGCAGGTAATGCCAAACGGAACAAAACAAAAACACAAAACTGGAGTATACTTTCACCCTGTCCCTGTTAATCCTTTTACAGGTTGGTGCGATGTAGACTATCAAAAAGCAGAAGAGCTAGGTTTCTTTAAAGTAGACTTACTCAATGTAAGTCTATATCAGCGTGTTAAGAGCAAAGAGCATCTTACACAATTAGCCGAGCAGGAGCCATTATGGGATTTGTTACTGGACGACCAATTCGTAAATCTGTTATTTCATTTGAACGGGCACGGGGATATTCTGAAGAAGACCTGCCCTACTTCCGTGGAGCAATTAGCTGCCGTCCTTGCGATGATCCGCCCCGCCAAGAGATATCTGATTGGGAAATCGTGGACGACGATTATGAAGGAAGTCTGGACGAAGCCAGAGAATGGTGATTACTATTTTAAGAAGAGCCATGCAACAGCGTATGCAGTAGCCATTGTTGCTCAAATGAATCTAATCTGCGAAGAGATTAGTTACGGGTTTAATTAAGACAATTTGCGAACCAAGCTGATTTGTCGTCGCTTGGTTCGCTTTGTAATTACGTTAGTTAAGCTTGTTTGGTGCCCGTATAATACTTCGAAATCTTTAGTACTGTAGGTTTTTAGGGCATAAGAAAACCTACGCATGGGTTCTTTTAGAACAATGTTAATTGGAATCAACCGATTAGAACCCCACCACCATTCTTCGCCCATTTCTACAAACAGCATTTTATCTTCTTCGTTCTTTAGTAGGTTGTAGACATACATAGTGACCACAACAGCGTCGCTATTTTGAATGATTCCTACTAATTCGTTCTCCCCGTAGCGTACTAGGCTCATAAACGGGAAACGCTCTAAGAACTCTTTGACCTTATTATCCATCGTTTTTACTTATCATTTTAAAATTACGGCTGTGCTAAATAGTTACTATGGCAACTTTAAATTTAACCGTTCCTACAGCTACTTTAAACTATGCAGGCGCTGGCACAGGTCCTAGCACCACTAGGCATGTAGCAAGTTACACAGACCAACGTATTGTTTGGTTTAAGGGTGTAGATAATATACTTGATATAAGCATCATTGGAAGCGATCGCAAACCAGTAAGCCTTTTACGCAGGGAAGTTACTATCACAATGTGGGATAGAACTACCGGTAGCACAATTTTGCGTAGACGTGCATTACCGATAGTGGCTGAAAACGGCCAATGCCGCCTGGTAGTTTTTGCTAGAGATTTAATGACACTTGGTAGCGGGATATATGCGTTGGGCGCAACTTTTGTAAACGCTGAAGGTTTAGAAACAGCTCTAACATGGAACCGAGCACAACAAGGTGCATTTGACGTTGAAGTTAAAGATGCCGTAGTACCTACTAGCAGGGCTACTGCAGAAGTAACAGACTACTTACAGACCCAAACAGACGGGCATTGGGTATCTACATCAATGAACGGCCCGCAATTCTTTAAAAAGGATAGCTCACTATTCACGATGGCAGTTTATGCTTCTAATTGGACAGGAAGCATAATCGTGCAAGGCACAATGGATGAGTCGATTGGCACATCAACCTTGTGGGCAGATTTAAAGCCGCAGGATTATACAACAGCCAAGTTAGACTTTAACGGCTACACTGGCATTGATCCTTACAATTATTATGGTGGTGTACGCTGGCTCCGAATCAAGCGTATTGACAACCCTTCCAATTCTGGTACCCTTGACAAAGTTGTTGTAAGAGTGTAAACTATACTCTATATGAGTTTAGTTGAGACTACACTACGGGCATATCTACCTGTATTAAAATCAAATACAAATGGTTGGTTAACCATGAACTGCCCTATGTGTGTACATAATGGGCAAGCCAGACCTGACACTCGTCACAGAGGCGGAATACGATTTGAACAAGATCGAATTGGTTATCATTGTTTCAACTGCGGCTTCACAACAGGATGGAGACCAGGACAAAAGCTAGGCATCAAGCTTATTAAGTTTATGCGTGTACTGGGTATAGACGACGCAGAAATTCAACGTTTAAAAATTCAACTTTGGGACCAGGTTGTCGAAGACGAAACGATTGTAGCAGAACCCTTTAAAAAACCAAATTGGCCAGAAATACAATGGCCATGGCCAGTTGATGATATTACACTCGAAGCTGCCGAATACCTAGACAAAAGAAAAGTTCTTGAGCTAGTCCCCAATTGGTATACGAGCACAAGTTCTATACAAGGCATGGACAAACGTGTTATCTTGCCTTTTTATGACGAGGGTAAGTTAGTTGGTTATAATGCTCGATGGATAGGCGAAGTTCCTGATAAGAAGACTGCAAAAATTATTGCTAGCAGACCAGCAAGCTTTGTATTCAATTTAGATCACCAAAGCCATCTTCGTAAGTATACAATCGTAACAGAAGGCGAGTACGATGCGCTGACTCTCGATGGTGTTGCTATTATGACAAATGAAATCAGTCCAGAACAAGCAAAGATTATTGAAGACATTGACAACGAACCAGTGGTGTTACCAGATCGAGATAAAGCAGGCTTAAAGCTAGCTTTACAAGCCGCAGATTTAGGATGGAGTGTATCTTTCCCAGACTGGCCAGAAGGTATCAAAGATGCTAACGAAGCAGTTCAGCATTACGGGAGGGTTGCCACGCTACAAAGCGTGATATCGGCAATTGAGACCTCCCCCTTGAAGATTAAATTACTAGCAAGGCGATGGTGTGTTTAATCATAGAATAAAAATTAGTTGGACATTAGGACAAGACACAACAGAATGGTGGACTGAAGTTTCCGCCTGGACAATAGAGGAATTTGGTCTACCAGGCGATCGATTTATAACTCATCCCACTGAGGAATATATGTATTTTGACTTTAAAGATAAAGAAGACGCCGCCATAATGGCCTTGCGTTGGGGGAACAAATAATGGATAAAGAATATGGTGTAGATGCCCAAACGCTGTACCTGAAGTTTTTAATCAGCAACAGAGACCTAGCGGCAAGATGTAATAACATTCTTGACCCCGATCACTTTGATCGACGAATTAGAAAAGCCGCAGAGTTTATCAAAGAGTATGTCAGTGAACATGCTGATATCCCTGACCCATTGCAGATTAAAGCAGTAAGTTCAGTTGATTTAGAAAACATTGGTGCCACTGCGGTGCAACACAGCGCATGGTTTTTGGAAGAGTTTGAAAAGTTTGCAAGATACAAGGCTCTTGAAAAAGCAATTCTAACAAGTTCCGATATGCTTGAAAAGCATGAGTACGGTGCAGTAGAAAAGCTGATCAAGGAAGCGGTTCAAGTTGGCCTGCCAAAGACATTTGGTACAGATTATTTTGCTGACCCAGTTGGACGATTGAAAGCTATTAGAGACAACAACGGGCAGGTATCCACTGGCTGGAAAGCTCTCGACGACAAACTGTACGGCGGTTTTAATCGAGGTGAGCTTAATATTTTTGCTGGTGCGTCAGGTGCAGGTAAGTCTTTGTTCTTACAGAACTTGGCACTAAACTGGTCGCAAGCGGGTATGAATACAGTTTACTTTAGTCTCGAACTTAGTGAGCTATTGTGTAGTCAGCGTATGGATGCTATGTTAACTGACATGAGCACACGTGACTTGTACAAGCGACTAGATGAAGTTGAGCTCAAAGTTAAGCAAGCAGGTAAGAAAGGTGGACTGTTACAGATTGTTCAACTTACCAACGGCATTACTGCAAACGATGTTCTAGCCTGGGTGCGTGAGTTCCAAACACAACGCAACATTAAAGTAGATGCTATCCTAGTTGACTACTTAGACTTAATGATGCCAGCAAGCCAAAAGATTAGCGTTAGCGATATGTTTGTTAAGGACAAATTAGTAGCTGAAGAATTGCGTAATCTGGTTGTTACAGAAAACTTGTTATTGGCAACAGCGTCACAGTTGAACCGTAGTGCTGTGGAAAGTGTGGAGTTTGATCACTCAATGATTGCTGGCGGCTTATCCAAGATTCAAACTGCCGACAACGTGTTTGGTATCTATAGTACGCCTAGTATGAAAGAACGTGGTACAGTACAAATCCAGTTTATGAAGACACGTTCTAGTTCTGGCGTTGGACAAAAGATTGATTTAAGCTTTAACCCAGATACTATGCGTATTTGTGATTCTGTAGATGCTGGCAATGTTACTACAACTAGCACCAAAGATTTGTACAGCAAGATTAGTAGGACTAGTAATATGGGTACAACTGTGCCAACAAATGGACCAGCTCCTTGGGAAAAGCCGCAGGCAAAAGAAGGGTTTGACCTTTCAAAACCAAATTCGGGTATTGCCACAGAAAAGCCCCTAAGTGCTCCGGTTGCTACTAATGCTAACAGAAACGCTTTAAGGGCTATTGTAAGTAGGGATAATCTTTGATTATTTTAAATTATACTCAATGTTTGGTTTAACATCAGCGACAATATCATCCTCGGGCGCACTTATTTCTGGTGCATCTTCGGGGCCATTAAATGATGAAATATCATGGCGTAAACGGCTCATAAGGGCCGGATCTGAAACAATAAGATCTACCATGCTAACAAACGCCGAAGTAATAAGCTTTGCTTCACCAGCAGTAATTGGCTGCTCGCTTGCCATTTTGTTTAAAACCATCATAAAACGACTCTGCGTTTTCTTGTCAACAAGTGAACGTAGTGTGACTTTTAAGCGAGAAAGCTCGTCAGATGTAATTTCGTGGTCAGGTTCGCCTGTATCTACACGGGTGTCAAATTCACTTAATTGTTGTATTCGATTTGCCAAGTTTCTAAGTTCTTGGGCACTTGGGGAAAGTTGCATTTCTGTAGCTCCTATTGAAACTATTTATTCATAAATATAATTATCATGCGTAAACAAACTCGTAGCATACTTGACGAAATTACAGGATTAGTGCCAAGGCAAGATAAGCACCATTTGGTTGAAGGTCTTGCGGTACAAGCTATTGCTCGTGTAGTTAATCTAGTTGAAGTTATTCAGCAAAATTATCCACAGCACCAAGCAGATGAGCTTATTAGAAGGCTACAGCTTGCTATTAAGAATGGCGATCCTGCTAAGTTTACCCGTGGAGTTAGATCCATTAAGGAAAACGAGCAGTGAAAATTAACGAATTAAAAAGAACAACAATCGAAGAAGGGTTTTTAGACAATTTAATTGCAAAAGCTCAAAATATGGCCGGTGGTGATGGTATCACGGGCTTTATCCGCGCCTTACGTGGCCAAGGCGCCGCACTGAACAAGGTAGCAGATGGTATTGCTAACCAAGTTGAAGGCCCTTTACTAAAGCAACTTGGTAACAGCATACAAGCTATTAAAAATGGACAAGCAGATGTACCAGTAGCTGCCATTATTAAACTAGCATTAAACGCTGGTGTGGCCGTATCACAAGCAGATAACAATGCAGTTAGTGCAGAGCAAATTGTTGGATATCTTAGGGACAATAAACCTAATGTTGTACAAGTAGCCGGCGGTGGCGTCAACCAAGTAGTTGACACTATTGTAACCGTAGCAACCGGCGGCGAAGCAACTGCCATTGGCTCTTTAAACTTTGATCAAACAATTAAAAACGTTAGCCTATCAATTGCATCAGCAATTATATTATTGCAAGCCGACTCTGCTAGTGCCGGCCCTTTCCAAGTAGATCCAGCTGCCAAGCAAAAGTTTGAGCAACTAGGACAACAAGTCATTGATGTATTGTTTGATCCAACTAGTTCGGATTTTAGAGCACTAAAGCCTAACGAAGCATTAAAAGAAAACCTATCAGGATTGATAGTGCATATTATTAATACCGTGCAAAATAAATTAGTTGATTTGCCCGGTGACAGGCTACAAGCATTAGTCGGAACTCCTCCTGTCATTGTAACAGGAACACAGTTAAAGACATTACTAGCAGGACACGATGCAAGTATTGATCCAAATGCAGTTAATACCATCGTAACTAAGGTTACCCCGCTGATTCAAGAACAACTTAAGGCTTGGTTAGCTATTGCAGTAGGTGAGAATCAAAAAGGAAGACCACAATCGTTTCAGTTATATAAAGAATGGGGCGGAGATGCATTTGGTTTAATTGATAATATGAAGTTTGGTGCAGGTGCAGGTGCCGCAGGCGAAGCACCTGCCTCTTCGCCAACTACCCCAGGCAGTGCTCCAACTACAGGAGAAACTCCAACTGCACCAGGAACACCAGGGTCAGCTGATACTGCGCCCACTGCACCAACAGAAGCACCTCCTACTACTGCCCCTGCGACAGGTGATGCGGCAATCTTTACAGACCCAGAAGCATTTAAAGCAGAGTGGCAAAAGTTTATTGACGCAAATGGTAAGTTGATAACTGAACCTCAAGTACTAGAACTACTAAAGAGTATGTGGAAGTACAGTGGCGGCATAGGAAATTTTAAATGAAAATAAAACAATTAAACAAACTCACCGAAGCAATGATCAATAGCCGCCGTATATTGGCAGAATCATGCGAAGGGTTGACTACTGAACAAGCCTATGTTGTGAATAGGATGTATAAAGAGTTTACACCTTTGATTGAAAAAGTATTAACGCAGGCTGAAATTGATAATATTTTTAAAGGCATCGAACAAGGCGCAGCCGCAAGCGGCAACAATCGCACAATGGTTGGCAAAGGCGTTGATGTAGCCAAAGAAGTTAGCAAGGTAATGGACCAAGTTGGTCTATGGTTGCAAGATACAACACCTGTGCAATTCTTTGACAAGAAATTTGAAGATTTAAAAGCAAAGGTTAAGAGCGGACTAGGTGGCGACGACAGCAAAATAGTCCAGTATGTCAATGCTCTTGGCCAGGCCGCAAAAGACAATCCAGGTACTACAGCCGCTATTATTGGTCTGCTAACAGTTGTTGCAAGTTTAGCAACAGGCCCAGGCGGTGCAACCTTGGTTGCGTATACCTTACGTGCAGGCGTTGACTTAGTTAAAGGTGAAAAGCTTTCAACTGCCGTTGGGCACGGTCTTAAGACAGCCGCCATTACATGGCTTACCGGTAAAGCTTTTGAATTGGTCAAAGACGCCGTTATTGCAGTTGCAGATAACTTAGCAGAACTAATTGGCATTACTACAAATATTACACCTATTAATGACGTAGTTGGTAATGTTAACATGAATGTAAATGTCAATGGTACAAGTTATATTAATGTATCAGAGATGCCAATGTTGAAAGCTGACTATGTTCAGCTAGATAATTTAAAACAAGCCTTCTACAACGCTGTACCGCCAGGTGGCAATGGCCCGGACGCTGCCGCGGCTCTACAAGCATTCAATGCTAAGTTAGCAGAATTCACAACAGCAGAGTATGCACAAAAAGTAGCTGAGGCCGCCGCAGGCGTAGATAGTTCGACCCTGGCCTTTGCTACATACGATACAGTTCGTGATGGTATGAATCAAGTTGGTGATGCCATTACTGCACTTGCCCAAGGTGCCGCCGCAGGCGCTAGTGCTATGCCGGGCGATAGCAAAGGCGACGGCAAAGATGATGGAACAACTCCTAAAGAAGAACCTAAAGGCACTTCATACGATACAGATGCAGGCAAGGAAGAAAGCACCCCGGGTAATCGCAAGGTCGGTGACATTATACAGTTCGGCGCCAAAGGAGATCCTAGTAATGCCCGTTGGACAGGCGAAGAAGGCAAAGAATGGGAAATTCTTGGTGGCGCTATATTTGACAAGTACATTGACGACCCAAGTAGAGATCGCTTGAATAACATACAGCGAGATACTTCTAGAAAAGTACATCGACTATTCATTGATAAAGATAGTGCTAAGAAATTATTCACACTAGAAGGTAGAAAAATTGCTAGGGGACAACAAAGAGCCATCTTCGAAGCAGTACAATACATTTACGAAGAACCTAGCCTCCTTGCTAAAATTCAGCAAGGTGCCACTAACGTACTAAACAAACTCGCAGTCAAAGGCGGTAATTTAACAAACAAAATTACAGCAGACAAGCTACAACAGGCCTGGGTAAAGGCCGGCAAGCCAATGGATAGCGATGATATCATGGACTTTTTGGTAAAACAAGGTGTTGATAAAAATATTGCAGCCTCGACATTTGACAGCTTGAGTATCCCAAGGGCACAGCCAGCACCTAAACCAAGCCCAACTCCAACACCTGCTCCGGGCGAGACGCCTGCACCAGCACCTGCACCAGCTGAAACACCAGCCCCCGCTGAAACACCAACACCTGCACCAGCCCCTGCTGAAACACCTGCACCAGCCGAAACACCAGCCCCTGCACCAGCCGAAACACCGGCGGCATCAACGACTAGTATTTTTAGCGACTTTAACAGACTACGCTCTGCATGGCAAGCGTTTTCGGATTCTGGAGAAAATAAAATACCAATGCAAGTTAAAGCAGTACTAGGGGATATTCTTAAGACTGCATTTAATACAGTTGAAAGTCGTCGCATTCTAAATAATAAGCTTATTAAGTTAACAGAAGCTAAAGCACGTATCGACCATCCAGAAGATAGAGTTTTTCTTGAAGGTTCAACAGGCGCAGTTAAGGCACTTAATGCAATTAAACATGCAGCCGTAATGCCTGTAGTCAACACAGTTAAGTGGGACGGCTCACCGGCCATCATCTTTGGCAGAGATGATGATGGATTTATTATGACTGATAAGTCTGGCTTTGGTGCTAAGAAATACGATGGTATGGCTCGTAGCCCTAAAATGTTCCGCGACATGATTTACAATCGTAAAGCAGACGAGCCCGGCCGCCTAGAGTATTCTACACAGCTTGCAAAACTTTATCCAATGTTAGAAAAGCTATTGCCTGCTAAATTCCGTGGATTCATTCAGGCAGACATAATGTGGATGAGTAAACCTGAGGTACATGATGGTAAAATCGAAATGCAGCCAAACAAGGTTAAGTATACTTTTGATCCAGCCACCGACCTGGGCAAGAGAATTAAAGCAAGTCAGGCAGGCATTGCAGTACATAGCTATTTTACCGATCGCGCCGAAGAAGAACCACGTGCAATCGAACCAGCTGAGCTTGAAAAATTAAAACCAAGTCCAGGCCTGGTCGTGCTCAGACCAGATATGGAAGTTAGAAATAAGCCATATGAAATGGCGCACGAAGAAATCCAAGCCGTTGAAAACGAAATCAAAAGAAGTAGTAGTTCTATTGATAAACTGCTAGACACATTTTCAATTAGCGCACTTAAGATTTCTAACTTACCTGATATTTTTAAAAATTATTTGAATTATAAAGCCAGTGTAGGTGAAAGCGACCCTTCTAGTAAAGAGTTTTTAGAATGGTTAAAGGATCCTACAAGAAGTAAACTAACTCCAAGTAAAATTCAAAACGTGCTTGATCATATTGCTAAAAATAAAGCTGGTTTTGTAGCGGCATTTAAGATTGCAAATATGCTAATCGAGTTAAAGTATAAATTAAAAGAGCAACTAGATGCACATGCAAGCCAAAATGCATCGGTAGTAGCATCAATAGGAGAGCACCCTGGCCACGAAGGCTTTGTAGCAGACACACCACATGGTAAAATTAAACTAGTAAATAGACCAGTGTTTATGAAGAAGGTATAATATGGAAGATTTTAGTTTTATCACAGAAAATTGTAACGAAAGCAAGATGTTTCGTAACAACTACCTATCTCAATTAACATTAAGAGATGCAGTAGACAGTGTGTTTTTAAATTTGTTAACTGTTTATTTGTTAAGCAAGGAGTTTGAGACAAAACCTTTTGCCCAAGACTATGCAAAGCGTACAATGCAATTCGGTAATTTTAATCTTCCTCGAGTAAGTGGCACCGATTTATATCAAGGCCTACATATTATTCTAAATCCCGAAGGCGCTCTTGCCTCTAAGCTCAAAGCCCCGGAACAAAACAAAGCATTAGCTCAGGAACTAAAAACAAATAAAAAGATGATCTTAGATTTTCTAAGAAACATTTCCACTGGTCACGCCGACTCTACTTCTGCTATTCGAATTATGTATAGGTTAGAAGGACAGATGGGAATTGATATCAGCAACTATAAAAGCTTGCGTAGGTTAGTAACAGATTGGGATAACTTATCAACACACCAGCGAGAGTTATGTGTAACTAGATTACTACAGTATTACAAAATACGAGGCAAACACAGCGAACTATATCCAGTGCTAGATACCTTAGCATCAAGAAAAGGATACTTGCTACATGGAGTAGAAAATGCTGAGTTGGCAGCAGTAGGCGTCGGTGCTCTTGCAGGCTCTAGAACAAGCAACTCATTCCTTTCAAGCCTAACTAAAGCGGCAGCAATGGGCGCCGCAGGATATGCAATAGGCAGAAACCTCTAATATGGCAGACAAAAAATCTTGGATGGTGCCAGGCGCACATATGGGTGCCGATCCTGAATTTTTCACGGCGTGGACATTATTTGATATCAGTCCTGAGCGCGAAGAAAGCCGCGGAAATTTAGCAGAGTTGATGAGTGTTGTTGCTGCCAGGGGCCAGCCGTTGCTAGCTGGCATTGAATGTATAGATAAACAAGATGTAAGCAATAGTTTATTTGGCGATAACATATCCGGAGAGCATCGTGTTTGGTGCTTCAAGTGGATTGCCAGCGGAATTGGTCAAATGACGGAGGAAACGCTAGCAATCGAATCTAACGGAAGAAGTTTAGCAACAGGATTAAATGAGACATACCCAACTAGTGGGAAGATTGTCACTACTGGGCCCGATACAAACACCTTTTTCATCCGGCATGATTCTTTCTAACTTAGCTAAATATATTGAATTTAAAACCCCGTAATTACGACTCACCCAGGCTCATCTTAGGTCCCATATCACACAACAAACTAGAGTTTGGTTGTGATTTTGCACATGGATTAACCCATTTATGATTACGGAACAGACAAGTCTGGAGATGCATGTTGAGCTATGTGCTGAACGCTACGGACGCTTAGAAGAAAAATTTAAAACAGTAGAGTCAAGATTAGACCAACTGCATAGCGATTTTTCCAACTTCAAAGCTGAAAACCAAAAAAATCTTGGCGAAATTAAAAGCTTGTTAAGCACAGCCAAAGATGAAAAGTTTAAGATCGTGGTCACATCTACAGCTACTATTATCGTAGGACTTTTAGCAATGTTAGGGTATGTAATAACCCACTTGCCAAAATGAGTGGCAATATTACATTAATAAGACGCTAAATAGATTACGGAGAACATTATGAAATTTAATGACATCACAACAACAATAACACCAGCACAAGCGGCCCGTTCAGCACTTCGAAAAGAAAGCATCGTAGTAGAAAACCTAGGCGGCAAACGCCTTCGTGAAGAACTAGCTCGCGTTGCACGTGAAATTGACACATTAGCTAGCAAGGGTGGCAAAGAATACACCCGTGCAGTATTGCACAAAGAAATTTATGAAGATTTAGCCAATGTAGGCGCTCATTTAGTAGAAGCCGACCTTGACGAAGACAATTTAGAACAAGCCGAAGTAGTTATTGCCGCTAAAGCTATGAACCACGATTTCCAAGGTTTCATTGAAGATGTAGCTGATATGCTTGGTAGCGATATGATTACTTTAGTTGACCAAATTAAAGAACGATTTGGCGATGCAGCCGGCGAACAATATGCACAAACGGTTAAAACTGCTCTAGAAGGTGCAATTGATACATTAACACAAACTAAAGATTCTTTAGACAGCGCCATTAGTGCATTAACTGGAGGTGGCGATGCAATGTTAGCACCAACTCCAGTTGCAGGCGCTGAAGCAGGCGCCACTCCTGGCGCAGAAGCAGGCGCTGAAGCTCCTATTTTCCCAAGTAGCGCAGGTCCAGAAGCGGAACCTACTGGCAGGGAGATTAAGAGTGACGTTGCTTGAACTAGATAACTTTGATAAAAACTTTGCTAACGCTATCAAGATGTTGATCATTAAAGGTCAAAATGATGGCTTAGCAAAGATACCTATGAGTGATCTGGTTGACAACCTAACTAGAATGGGATTTAGTGCCGCTGGACAAGTTGATGCTATTCGAGGTTTGATTGCAACCTTTAAAGCTAAAAACAACGAATTAATTGCCGACGTTAACAACAAAGAAATAACATTAACAACAGTACCATCGGCCGACACTGAAGAAAAAGCCGAAGACAATAAAATTGCTGTAAGTAAAGATGCAACAGCTCAAGCACGTAAGGACTTAGGAATATGAGTAGAATCATGCTAACAGCTAGCGAAGCTAGAGTAAAATCCTTACAAGACATTTATGTAATAAGAGAAATCCGCGACCTAGAAGAAGAAATTTTACTAGCAAGCGCCGACGGTGCTGTGCAAGTTGTTGTTGTAACAACAAGCACCATGGCAAAAAATTCAGCAGATGTTGGCTACGCACTAGCTGCCGAGTACTTTGATACTTGGACCGGTGCCCGCGAAGACCGTCAAAAAACTTTGCAAATGAATAAAGTAATCCAGTATTTTACAGACCTTGGATATACTATAGATCGTCAAACTAATCCAGCCACCCAAACCACTTTCCAGTGGGTCATTGCCTGGTGATTCTAAATTTGACTTTTTGTTTATTATCGTTTACAATAAACGACGATGATAAAATTTAATCCTAAATATAACTACCAACCACTAAATCGAATTGACGGCGCAAGTCGTTTATACGAAACGCCCGATGGATCTAGAGTACCTAGTGTAACCACTATTCTAGATAAAACAAAGTCCGAAGAATCAAAACAAGCACTTGCCAATTGGCGTAAAAGTGTTGGAGAAAAGCGAGCCAGGGAAATTACCACTGAAGCCGCCAGTCGCGGAACTCGGATGCATAAATGGCTCGAAAATTATGTATTAACCGGAGATGCAGGTACACCCGGCTCAAATCCCTATTCTATTCAAAGCCATAAAATGGCACAAGTTATCATCAGCGAAGGCTTGGTTAATTGTAACGAAGCATGGGGTACTGAAGTTCAACTTTACTGTCCCGGCCTATATGCAGGAACCACTGACCTTGTAGGGGTTCATAGTGGCGAAGATGCTATTATGGATCATAAGCAAACTAACAAACCAAAGAAACGCGAATGGATTGAAGATTACTTTGTTCAGACCGCCGCCTATGCATTGGCACACAACGAAGTATGGGGAACCAAAATCCGCAAAGGCGTAATCTTTATGTGTTCTGCCGATAACATTTATCAAGAGTTTATCATCGAGGGCGCAGAGTTTGATCGCTATCAGGACTTGTGGCTTCGACGAGTAGAACAGTATTACAAGTTGGTATAAGTATTTCGTGAAAAATCGAAGTCTTGAACATTGGTTCCTTGATCGACAAGGAAAATTACTTGCTTGGCGCGAATGGCGAGAAACTTTATCAGAGCACTCAGATATAGCAAGTGAAGTTGCACTATGGTGGAAGTTTGTTCCAATGGTGAACAAATCAATTGATCCATGGCGCGAAGATACATGGCCCGACCCATGGACGCTAGTTAGCTCAGGGGAATTTTGCCCAAGCGCACAAGGCCTAGGAATGTTCTATAGCTTAGTATTAGCTGGCAATGATTGTAAGTTAATACGAGCACGTATAGACGATGAAATACGACTGATAGTATTGCTATTAGACGATCGGTTGCTCAATTATGTTGACGGCGAAGTCGTTGACATGAAAAATGCAACTTTAGAAATTTTACAAATCTGGACCCCTAGCGACCTCGCTAGGCTGGTTAAAGTATAAAGATATGGCGCACTGGTGCTTGGTAAGTAAATGTTCTAAGCAAGGACTGCGCCACGATGATGGAACTTTTTATTAACAATATGAGCAAAAACGAAATTAATGTAACAAAGAGAAGTGGGAACAAAGAACCACTAGCGGTAGAAAAATGGCAAGCCCAGGTTAGTAAAGTATGTCAAGGCATCGCAGATGTTAGTCAATCGATGATTGAGATTAAGGCACAGCCGCACTTTTACGACGGCATTAGCACCAGAGAAATTGACGAAATTACACTTCGTGCTATTGTAAACCTAATTGACGTAGAGTCAAATCCAGAAGTAGGTCATACCAATTACCAATATGTAGCAGGTAAGCAACGTCTCAGTATGCTACGCAAAGATGTATACGGGGATTATACGCCTCCTCGCCTGTTTAATATCGTTAAACGAAATGTTGAGATAGGCTTGTATACTTCTGAACTTCTAGACTGGTATAGCGAAGCAGACTGGGACAAGATGGATGAAATTATTGATCACGAAAAAGACGAGCAATATAGTTATGCAGCCATTGAGCAATTAATTGAAAAATATCTTGTTCGTAATCGGTCAACAAAAGAAATTTATGAAACTCCCCAAGTTCGATACATGGTTGCTGCCGCAACAGTTTTTCATAAAGAAGAACCTAACTCGGCTCGTATGCGTTACATAAAGGAATATTACAATGCGGCTTCTGATGGATTGTTTACTCTTGCTACTCCTGTTTTGGCTGGCTTGGGCACTCCTACTAAACAATTCTCAAGTTGCGTTCTTATCCGCAGTGATGACGACCTTGATAGTATTTTCGCTAGTGGCGAAATGATGGCCAAGTATGCCAGCAAGCGAGCAGGCATTGGTTTAGAAATTGGTCGACTACGTCCACTAGGCAGTCCTATCCGTGGTGGCGAGATTATGCACACTGGTATGATTCCTTTCTTGAAGAAGTGGTTTGGTGACCTACGTAGTTGCAGTCAAGGAGGCATTCGTAATGCTAGTGCTACAGTTTTTTATCCTATTTGGCATCATCAGTTTGATGATCTTATCGTCCTTAAGAACAACCAAGGAACAGAAGAAACCCGTGTCCGTCATATGGATTATGGGGTTGTGCTGTCGAGTTTCTTCTGGAGACGATTCAAAAACAAACAAGACATAACGTTCTTTGATCCAAATGAAGTGCCTGACTTGTATGAAGCGTTCTACAAAGACACTGCCTTGTTTGAACAACTCTATATAAAGTATGAGAAGCAACCAGGTCTTCGTAAGAAGACCATGAATGCCGAAGATGTGTTCAAAGGCGGCATCTTAAAAGAACGTACAGATACCGGACGTATCTATCTCGTGTTCATCGACAACGTCATGAATCAAGGTCCATTTGATCCAGAGTATCATACGATCTATCAGAGTAACTTATGTTGTGAAATCCTATTACCTACTAAACCTTTCCGTCGTTTGGATGACGATACTGGCCGCATTGCTTTGTGTACACTTGGTAGTATCAACTGGGGGGCTTTCCGCAATCCAGAAGATATGCGTAGGGCTTGCCGCATACTTCACCGTTCTCTTAACAATATCCTCGATTATCAAGATTTCCTGAGTATCCAGAGTAAGTTAAGCAATGAAGAGATTCGTCCGTTGGGAATTGGAATTACCAACCTTGCATATTGGCATGCCAAGCGCAGTTTAAAGTACGGCGAGAAAGATGCTTTACATGAAGTCAAGTCTTGGATGGAACATCAGGCCTTTTATCTTACAGAAGCTAGCGTAGAACTTGCTAAAGAACGTGGCAAGTGCCTTGGTAGCGACAATACACGTTATGGCCAGGGAGTGTTTCCGTGGGAACTTCGAGCCAACGGGGTTAATGAGTTAACAGACTTTTCACCAGAACTTGATTGGGAAACTTTACGTACCCAGATGAAGGAATACGGAGTTCGCAATGCAACACAAATGGCGATTGCACCAGTTGAGTCAAGTTCAGTTGTAATTAATTCGACCAATGGTATTGAAATGCCAATGAGTCTAATTAGTACCAAAGAGTCTAAGGCGGGAAGCTTTACACAGGTTGTTCCTGAGTATAGCAACACTAAGGTCAGAAAGAATTACCAGCTAATGTGGGAACAAACAGATTGCGCTGGTTATTTAAAAACTGCCGCTGTGTTGGCTGCATATGTTGATCAGAGCATTAGTACAAATACATTCTATAACCCGGCACATTTTTCTGATAGGAAGGTACCTACTACATTAATTGCTAAAAATTTAATGCAAGCACAACTATGGGGAATCAAGACTTTTTACTACTCGCTGATCAACAAACAAGGTGCCAAGGTTCAGGAAAAAGAAGTCGAACAAACAAGTTATGCATTTAAAGAACAAGAAGAATTTTTAGAAGAAGATTGCGAGGCATGTAAATTATGAGTAAACAACAATACGATTTATCAGCAAGTTCTAATTACTTACAACGTAAGATGTTTTTGGATCCAGCAGGTCCAGTTACTATTCAACGATTTGAAGAAGTTAAGTATCAAAAAATTGCAGACTTTGAAACAACAGCACGTGGCTTCTTCTGGGTACCTGAGGAAGTTAGTCTAACTAAAGACGCCCAGGATTTTAAAGATTCAAGTGATGCTATCAAGCACATCTTTACAAGTAATCTTCTAAGACAAACAGCATTGGATAGTATTCAGGGAAGAGCTCCAAGTCAAATTTTCACGCCAGTGGTATCATTGCCAGAATTAGAAGCACTGATCTATAACTGGTCATTCTTTGAAACTAACATTCACAGCCGTAGTTATAGCCACATCATTCGTAACATCTATAACGTACCCAAGGAAGTGTTTAACACTATCCACGACACAAGTGAGATTGTTAACATGGCCAGTTCTGTTGGCCAGTATTATGATGACTTACATCTTATTAATTGCCAGAAAGAAATTGGTAGGAGCGTACCAGAAGAAGAACACATCAAAGCAATTTACCTGGCACTACATGCAAGTTATGCACTAGAAGCATTCCGCTTTATGGTTTCGTTTGCTACAAGTTTAGCAATGGTAGAGAACAAAATCTTTATTGGTAATGGTAACATTATCAGTTTAATTCTACAAGACGAGTTGCTACACAAAGGCTGGACGGCTTATCTAATTAACCAAGTAGTTAAGGAAGATCCTAGATTTGCAAAAGCTAAAATTGAATGTGAAGCCGAGGTTCATAAAATTTACGAAGATGTTATCACTGAAGAAAAGGCATGGGCAGATTACCTGTTCAAGAAAGGTCCAGTTATTGGATTAAATGCAAACATTCTTCGCGAATTTGTTGATTATACAGCTACAGATGCATTAAAGGCCATTGGCATTAAGTATTGGAATCATGCACCAAAGACTACTCCAATCCCTTGGTTCAACAAGCATAGTGATACTAGCAAAAAGCAAACAGCATTGCAAGAATCCGAATCAACAAGCTATGTCATTGGGGTTATGAGTGATTCGGTTGATTATGATGCTTTACCTGCACTATGAGTTTTACCGAGCTTTACACAACCGAATGGTGCGATGCATGTAAAGTAGCAAAAGAAAAGTTAGAAGCCGCAGGCATTGCATTTGAAACGGTAAATGTCGACGACGAAGATGCGCTACATAGAGCATTCGAAGTATGGAAATATCGCCTAGGATATAACCCAAATACTATCCCGCAATTTTGGTATAAGGGTACATATATAGGCGGTAGCTCGAACATAGATAAATTTTTAAAGGAACAAAATGTTAATTGATGTTAAAAAAGACGGTGACGTCATCTCTCTTAAGATGAGCAGTGGCGAAGAACTTATTGGCTGCTTTGTTGGCGAAGATGCAAATAGCTATACCATCGACCGTCCTGTGTGCTTAGGCCAAGGCCCCAAAGGCGGCCCTGCATTAATGCCTTACTTAATGACCGTGAGTCCAGATAGAGCACGTAATTTAAAGATTAACAAAGCATTGGTTGTTACAACAGCAAATACTGACAAAGAACTAGCTGATCAATATACATCTGCATTAAGTGGAATTCAATTGGCACCTGCTGGCATGAAAATATAATGAGTAAACCTGTTCACAGATTAGGCGATCCAAATGACGACGGTGCAGTTGTAACCGAAATTGCACAAGGTACTGTTTTTGCTAACAATATTCTTATTGCTATTGATGGTAGTGCAGTAGAAAGTCACGGTCTCGGTGAACACGATAGCCCAGTAACAGCTAACGGCAGCTCAACAGTTTTTATAGGTAATATTCCTGTAAATAGGCAAGGAGATGCAGATAGTTGCGGGCACCCAAGAGCAGAAGGTAGTCCAAACGTAAACGTAGGCCCATAATTAAAAATCTCCCATAAATACATGGGAGATTTTTTTATGTGCAAAATGAAGCCTACTGCTAATGCTGCCCGCAAGGTAACACCGTCGGGCGAAATCTATTACGATGACACCCCCGAAGGGCACGCCGCTGCCACTGAAGATATGCAAAAAACAATGGGCGGGGGCAACGTTGGCGAAAACGGACAAGCCGAAACAGGAAATCCTGCACCTGCACCTGCACCACAACCAGACACAACAGACTGCTCGACTTATACAGATGCCATGTGGGATACTTCTTGCAGTAAGTATTTTAAATTTTCTCAAATGAAATATAAGCCTGTGGCAAATCCAGAGGCAAATTTAACGCCTGCACAAATTGCTTGCAATTGGCAGAAATTATGTAGGAACATTTTAGATCCTTTGGTTGATGCTGGATTTAAAATAACAATTAGTTCTGGCTATCGTACACCTGCTTTTGACAAGTCACTTGGAGCAAAGAACAGCATCGGCGACCATCCTTGTGGTCGTGCAGTGGATATTCAAATACTAGGTCAAGGCGATCCTGCATTGAAGGCAAAGGATTTGTTCAAGCATATTGGTAAAAATATGAACGGTTCTTTTAGTCAATTAATTTACGAAGGGCGATGGGTACACGCGGCACATGGGGGAAGTAGCCCAGAAATCGTATCAGTGTTGGTTGCAAGAAACGGAACAGCCCCGTACGAAAAAGCAGGCGGCAGAAGTGGTTCTGCACTGCCACCGGATCTGAAGTGGGCATAAGTATTTTACTATGGCAGACATTCCAATTATTCCAGGTGTAAAGGTTGCAACAAAAGGCATCTTAAACAAACCAATTAAAGACATTATTTGTGCTATTTTATTTGGCGGGCTTGAGAACATGCTTAAAGGCAATCTCTTATGCGTTCAAGCAGACATTGATGCACTTATACAAGATAACTTTCCCGGCACACCAAGTATCAAAGATTTGCAAAACGAGCTTAAAGAATTACAAAGCGAACTCAAAGCATTAGAAGAACTATCCGGACTAAAGGGCGGCCTTGACAGAGTAAATGCAGCCATTGCCGAAGTGCAAAATTTGTTAGCCCTTGATGGCATGTGTAAAATTCCTCTTAAGGCTCCTAAAATACCTGATGTAATTTCAGAAGTTATTGACGCAGAGTTCGCTGAGGCAAATGCTATTCTCAAAGATATTGGTAGGTTAGGAAAACCAGAATTATGTCTTTCTGGCAATGGCGGACTTAACACTGGAAAATACAATCCGGAAAGTATTCTTGGTAGTATACAAAAACACTTAAACAAGATGGAAGATATTCCAGGGCAGAAATTAAACAACCTTAAGAAAAAATTACAAGGTGTTACCAAGGCCTTAAAGAAATCTATCAATAGACAATTATTTCCAGACTTTAGGCATAAGCATAATCTAATGACAGGAAAGCCCTATAAAGCAGGCGAACCTGCAATGACTCTTGCACCACCGCCACCTGCTACAGCCATTGCGGCATTAGACAGAACTTCTGCTGATTATCCGCCTACATCAACACCTAATTTAAAAACAGCTACAGCTACGGCTACAGCACTTGTTTCTAATTTATCTAAGACCGCAAGTTATCCAGCTGATATTAATGGTATACGATATCAAAACATTTGGCCAGGTTTAGTTGGTCCTGAGTTATATAGTTTAGCGGTAACAGCACTAACTCCACAAGATCCGCTATTCACCCAACAAGATCCAATATATGACTATTGCGGAAAACTAGTTGGTTATACTTCTACTGTAATTACTGGTGACGCAAACGCCGCAGGCGGTGATCCAACGCTTGACTCTGAACCTTCGCCACCTCTTACAAACTTTAACTTTGTTTGGATAGCGGATAGAAACTGTTGGGGTGTAACGGGAATTTCTAGCGAACAAATAGTTAACGGTGTCAAGGACATGTATCTTGATGCAAACCCAACTATAACATTACACCGAGGCCGAAACCATATGTTTGTTATTCCTTCAATTGATATTGCAGGCAATGACATGGCACCCGAGTTCTTTTTATGTTATGTTGATAGCAATTTTAAACCTGTTATTGAAAATGGTTCAGTTAAAAAGTTTAACATGGGATTGAGTAGGGTTGAAACATACGAGTTATTAGAAGATGCAAACGGAAATGAAAATCCAGCCGAAGCTATTGCACGTAAGCAAAATCACCCAACAGGTACACATTTGTATTTTGCCGCAGAAAATAAAGTTTACTCTGGAATCGCTCCTCCGCCGTTTCCGGACTCTGACGTTTGGTGGTACAATACTGAAACTTGTGTAGCAAAACGTTGGGTACCAGATAACTTAGAAACTGGAGAAGATGGCTACTGGGTAGAAGTATCGCAACAAGAGCGAGAAGAACACTGGTTTGGATCCAGCATTAACTACCAGGATCCGCACGTTGACTATCTTGCATATAGTACACAGGACGGGTCTGTGTTTGGATTGTTTAAATTAGTTTAATATTAATAAATGAAAAAAGGGGCCAACGGCCCCTTTTTTATTGGACAAGGTAGATTTACATACCTTCAAATGATAATGTGATGGTTTTGTTTGCCCAGTTGCCGTCCCAATCATGCGAAGTAGAATAGACATGGGTTAAGCCCAATGTCAATACACCGCCGGACGAACCACCATCGCTACTTGCACTGCAAGTAAAATAACTATAACCAGTTTGACCATAAACTTGAATACGGACTCTACCAGTTTTTGTGTTAAGAAGGTTTGCGTATCCTAACATGTTAGTACCTTCAAGCGTAATTGTTTTAGCTTTTAATACAGTCATCGAAGCTGGCGCACCAGTACCGTTGGCACGTATTTCTCCCGGCTGTGTTGGAGTTGCAACGGTAGAGCTCGATGAATTAGATACATTAATTACCCATCTACCGATTGCACCTGCCGGCGCCCCTGCTGGGCCAGTTGGGCCAGTTGGGCCAGTTGCACCCAATGTGTTCCAGCTAGCACCGTCGTAAAGTTGGAACTGCCCATTAACTGCTACCATTGTACCAGCCGCTGGTGTAGGAATAGCTTCATTTCTAGCTCCTGCATCAGCATAGTTTTTAGTTCTTACAAACTCTGACGAACTTACAGAACCAGTTACATTAACATCGCCTTTGATATCCCAACGTCCTGGATTAGCGGAAGTAATATACATATGTTCGTCATTGCCGTTGGCTTTGTCAAAACCGTACATAACAACCTGGCCACCAGAGACACCAAAACCTGCAGTAGCAGTACCAGTGCTATTTGTATTACCTAAAAATATTGTATCTCCGATATCTGCATCTGGGTCAAGACCGACAGTTACAGCAAGCGCATTTAATGGATCTCCTTCGACCACTGCTAAGACTGCATGACCGCGCCCACTTTGTGCCCACGATGGCTTAAGCCACGTATATGGCGATAGTTCAGTTAGACCAGTTGTTGACTTGTTGTAGTTGTTAATCTTTAGGTACTTGATAGCATCGCCGCTGTTAATACTTCCGTTTCCGTCTAAGTCGTAATCCAGAGATAATGCACCGTTAGTGAATTCAACTTGACTTACCGCGCCAGAAGAACTACTGATAGTTGTCCACGATAATCCGCCTGCTCCGTCGGTAGTTAAAACCTGACCGTTGGTACCACCGGAAATGTTAATCTTTGATGGCGCACCTAGCACTACTTTTCCACTTGGAGATAGGGTTAAGTCGTTACCAGAGAAGTTAGAGATAGAGTTAACATTTAGTTGACCATCTTTTGTAATTTTAACTCTATCAGCAAGTGCAGTACCGTTGTGCGTACCAAACACCCACTCAGTTGGCATACTATTAGCGCCTGGTGTGCCATTAACAATAGCTCTAATATAGCCACCGGTAACAGCCGCAGGGCCGCCCCAACCGGCTGCAACAATATTTGCTAAATGGTCAGAATTTAGCGGGACTGTTCTACTAGTATTGTTACCTCTTCCGCGCACAAAGTTAAACGAGTTGATTTCTCGGTTGGCATGATACTGCTGAAAGCTGAATCCTGAGAAACCATAACCACCATTGTATGAAGTTTTGGTTAAGTTTACACCGGATACTGTTAATATTTTGTTTGTATTGTCCCAAGCCATCCCTGGTACTTGTGACAGATCTGTGCCAGTGGTAGCATAGTATGGTATAAAACCTGCATTACCCTGGTTAATTGTGTTGGCCATAGTATATGATCCTCCTTGCAAATATTTATATAAAAACCAAAATCTTTAAGAAAAGTGGCTCAGTAGTGCATATAAAGTTTTTGTATAAATATATCAAAGGAAATTTGCTATGAACAGCTCAGAATTATTTCGCAAATATATAGGTATCATCAACGAAGCTATGGACGCTGAGCCACGCCATGACAAGCGGGAGGGCAATCGCCAAACGCTACGAGATCAAATGTTTGGATATCTTGATGATGCACAAGCGGCAATTGATGCCGGGGATAGTGAGCGAGCCAAAGAATACATCGGATACGTTATCGAATTAGTCGACGACAACGTTTAACGGCAAACAAGTAGTTGACAACACCGTCAACTAAGTATATACTATAGGTTATTGCTGTATGAAGCAAAGAGAAAAGTGTTCTGGACGCGGGTTCGACTCCCGCCTGGTCCACCAGTAAGAATATTGTTCGCACCAAATAACAGCGCAAAAATAGTGGCGTAGTTCCGGACTATGGATCACTAGCAATATTCTTACTAATGGGCCAGTCATGGTTTCGACAGGGCAAAGAGTAACAGAGTGGACAGCACGGTAATGTGAAAACCGTAGGGTTGGGGTTTCCCGGCCGAAGAAGCAAAACAAGTAACTGCAAACGACAGTTCATTCGCACTAGCCGCTTGATCGGCTCGCTGAGGTAGGAATACCAATAAACAGAAAATTCCCAAAAGGCCTTGACAGGCCTTTTGTTTTGATATATAATAGTATGAAAAGTATCTATCACGGCAAAGCCGGCGCAAACCAGAAAATGCGCGGGAAACTTTCACAGGAACTATATTGCAGATGCTGTATAATGTTCAACTGGAAGTGGCGTGAAAGACTTAAAGAAGCCAACAAGGAAATAAGGAGAAACCAAAATGGCAATGTAGATTGAATACGCTTGTAAAGACCTAGTCTTCCACTTCAATAAGAAGCACCTAGAAGACCAGACCGTTCCGATGTGGGTCATTAAAACGCACGGAGAGACCTTTTATGTTAATCATGTTTCTGCAGATATTGCATGGAGCACTAAAGAAACACCTGATAACAGTCACACAAAAGGTAGCATTAAGTTCAAAGAATGCTTGCTCACGATATCCCCAGAAAATGATGCCTCTATCACAAAGCTAACCTTTGTTGATAAAATACGCCTGCGAAATCAAAAGCTAGGTATCACTCGTATCATGTTCTCATACGGCGGCGAATTCCACCAGTTGTTATCGGCCAACGAGTATAAACACAGTCCATTTAAAAATGTAGAAGGTGCATGTGGAAGCGAATACGTTGTTTGTGACTTACTTGATAAGGAAGAAACATTTTTGGCTACACTTACACACGGAAGCAAGTTTAGAGTCTTGAAGCCAAACGAGGGGTACTACCAAGAGTACGACAGCAAAAAGGCGTACATTGAACAATCTTACGACGACGAAGATTTTGATGACTGATAGCCAAAAAGAGTTGACAAAGCTATTAAAACAGTTATAATTAACTCATGCGCTAGTATCCCGTAAGGTAAGGGAAGCTGCCTCTAAAACAGCATGTAGCAGGTTCGATTCCTGTCTAGCGCACCATATTCGAGAAGGTTACATGAAAATCGAAACGGCGGAAATTACACATATCTATCCAACAGAAGTCTGGTTTGAAAAGGATTTCTTTGGTACGGTGCATATTAAGATGCAACATATGGCGCCGAACATGCAACCTTTCACCCTGGTTAATATTAACTACGATTATGCCTACACTAGCAATGGGCATCAATACCAACTAGCAAAGCAGATCGGAGCATTACTTGGCTACCCTGATATTCAGGAAAGAGCTTGGGCTATGCCCGAATCTTTTAAAAAAGACATTGAAGAAACAACTTGTTTTTGCTATAACTGCAATAAGGATAGAAAAACTGAAAACGGTTGGCCTTGGGTGTCAACAAGGATGATCCTTTGTCCCAAGTGCGGCAATAAACGTTGTCCACATGCAACTGATCATAATCTTGAGTGTACTGATTCAAACGAACCAGGCCAACCAGGAAGCAGGTACTAAATAAATTTGTGCATGGAGCACATCTTACAGACTTTTAAGAAACTAGGTTGTTAGTCTGTCAACCGTAAAAGGAGAATCCATGATGTATGGAAACAAGCTCGCCGCGGCAATCAAAGTAAACGGCAAAGTCCTTCGCGAATTCAAGGACACAGTGTATGTACCATTTGGTAGCGAATACACAATTCTACTAAAAAACCTCAACACTACACGAGCAGTTGTCAATATTTTCATTGACGGCGACAATGTTGTGCCTGGTGGATTAGTTCTAAACGCAGGACAAGAAGTTGACCTGGAACGTAGTATTAAAAACGGCAACCTCAATGAGGGTAACCGATTCAAGTTCATTGAGCGCACTGGTGCAATAGAAGAATATCGCGGCGTTAAGCTGGAAGATGGACTACTTCGCATCGAGTACCAATTTGAAAAGCCTTATATCCCGCAAGTACCTGGTCCAATTTGGGGAAATAGAGCTTTCAAGAGCGATAGCATCTATCCAATGGGTTCTACCATTAGCTCTACTAGTTTTAATGTAAACGGTGCATTGCGTAGTGTTGATTACAGCAATGGTGAATCTGTAAAGGCATCGGCAACTACCCTTATCAACAACTATTGTGCAGATAACGGTATTCAAAGTAATGTTGAATATCACGAAGGCACTGCAACAATGGATTGGAACGATGTTGGTATCACTGTTCCTGGTAGCAAGAGTGAACAGAAATTCAGCACAGTTCATATGGGAACCATGGAACTTGAGAAACACAACATGGTTATTCGTATTCTTGGCGAAACGCCCAACAATCGGCCCGTAGAGAAGCCAGTAACAGTGAAGGCCAAGCAGAAATGCGATACCTGTGGACATACTAACAAAGCTACTGCTAAGTTCTGCAACAAGTGCGGCACGGCATTGGAGGTATACGCATAACAAAACCCGCTGAAGCGGGTTTTGCCAATTTCAGTGATGTTGGGCTTACCCCCTGGTAAACACTGATTAAGTAAAACTGTACAGTACACGTTACTGACTAAACAAAGGAAACTAAATGAAGAAACTAACTATTGCGACTTTGATCGCTTTATCCGCTACAGTAGCTAGCGCAGCCGAAATTGGCGTAACTGGTACTCGTGACTATTCTGGTGCTGAAAACCGAAATGGTTATGGTATTACACTAGGCCAACAATTTGGTGCTGTTGGCCTTACTGGCGGCTTCGAGCGTTTTACCAACGGCTCCAACGACCAAGATCGTTACAGCGTAGTTGCTGGTCTCAATGTTGCTAAATTAGGCCCTGTTACTGTAACTCCTAAGGTTGGTGTTGCATATTTGAATAACCAAGCGTCTGCTGACGGTTATGCTTTAACAGTTGGCGTTGGTGCAAGCCTACCAATTACAAAGCAAGTTAGCTTAACAGCTGATGTTGCTCGACAGTATGGTCAAGACCGTGTGAGCCAATTTGATGGCAACCGTGTCACAGCCGGTGTTAAGTTTGCATTCTAATTTGGTCTAGAGACTGACTTTAGTTAAAGTAAGTAAAGGGGCATATGCCCCTTTACTATTGAGAGAGAAATGAAAAAATTACTTATAACATTACTTGCCGCCTTGTCGTTTAACGCATGGGCACAAAAACCTGAAAACATAACTATGGTGGTTTCAGCCTCTGCAAGCCAGAGTAGTACACCATTACTTCTTAAACTATTAGACAAAGCAAATTTAATTCAATCAAAATACTTTTTTATACCAGAATTTAAGCCAGGTGGCAATGGCGTCCTTGGGCTAAAGCATATGGATGCAAGTCCATTAGATCGAATTGCCGGCATCGCCCCAGCTTTCATCGAAAACGCTAAAGCAGGAATGATTAACGAGTCCGATTATGTTCCTGTACATGCAAGCGGCGATGTATGCTGGTCAGTTATTACTAACGTAGGTGATTCTAAAAAGGGTGTTTCTAGCTTAGCCGACTTTAAGGGCAAAGAAATTGTCGTTGGCGGCACCGGCTTTGGTAACGCCGCACATATTACAAGCTTAATGCTTGCCGAGAAGTACGGTTTTAAAGTAAAGTACATTGTATTTAAAGCTAATTTTGATGCTGTGGTAAACATGGTTGGCAATAATGGTGTTAACATGGCATTGGAGAGTATTAACACATACAATCAGTTTAAAGAAAAACAACCTAAGCTACAAATGTTAGGTTTTAACTGTGCCGTTCGAAGCGAACAGGCCCCAGATCTAAAAACTTTACGCGAGCAAGGCATTAATGCTCCGATGATTTTTAACATGACTGTGGCAAATAAGGCTATGCCTGAGCAGAAACGAAAAGAAATCGCCAGTATCTTAGCTCAAGCAACAATGGCAATTGGTCCAAAAGAGTTTGCCGACGTAGCAGGCCTGTACCCTCCGGTATTTAGAGGTATTGATGCCGAAGAATTTTTTACTCGCCGAGTGGGACTAATGAAATCTCTGGTTAAAAAGTACGAAAAAGAGATTGAAGCCAGTAAATGAAATCACACTTTGACTTAGTATTAGAAACAGCTACCGGGTTCCAGCGTTTGCTAACCTATGATAATGGGAAGGACAAAACACCAGTGGCTGTTTTTAGCAAAGTCAATGACCCAGACATTGTAGTAGTTTATATACCCGGAGGCACAGCGGCTCTTGGCTTAATATCCAAGAGCCAGGGCGTTTCTGCAAGTATACCAAACGCCTTTACTTGGCGTTGGTTAAACTTATGGATGGAACGAGGTGTTGCTATTGCAACCGTAGATTTTCCCACAAGGTTTTATAAAAATGGTATGCCTCCAGCTGAACGTCTAACGGATAGCAGGATAAACACCTTGTCCAGGATAATAGATGACTTAAAAAGAACATATCCTAGGGCATCCATTGTTGGATACGGACATAGCTACGGTGCAATTGAAATGTCGGAGATGGTTAGGCTAAATTTGCTCGAAAAGATTGTAGTGGGTAGTGGCGCATGGAATCCTAGTCCTGATAAAAAAGACAAAGAAGCCAATGTATGTGCCAGGCCATTACCAAAAGAAATTACAACACCGGTGTTGCTAGTCCAACATGAACAAGATAAGACGCCAAAGTGTAATTTTCATGCTATTGAAAAATGCATAACAGGAGTTGACTTCATTGCGGTCTCGGGCGGCCTCCCCCATGCTGGTATATACGGCTTAGAACCGGGGCCACATTTTTTCTCTAGCCAGGAAAACGAAGTAGCTAAAAATATCATACTGTGGTTGCGAGGTAAACCACACACTACCTTCATTAACTAATTTTGCCAAAGCCACTGTAAAAGGTGGCTTTTTAGTTTTTGTAGTGTATAATTATTTTTGTAAGACAACAGTTTTACAACACACTCAAACACAGGAGAACTATAATGAGTACAAATGCCACCAACGGCTACACCATTCGTCTTGAACTACTCAAGATGGCAAAAGAAATGCTAGAACAAGATTGGCATGCACAGCGAGATGCAGTAATGAGCGATTATAACAACAGAGTTAGTTTTGCTCATGGCCAGGCCCAATCCGCCGGTTTTCAAAATACCACCTTGCCTCCAACACCAACCTTTAAAGCCTTTCCTACCGAAGTAGAAATTATTGCTAAGGCTAGGACCTTAAACGAGTTTATCTCTTCAAAATAAGATAAACTAGTTTACCAAAAGAAGTCTATATGGTTGACAACTGTATAGACTTTTTTGTTTATGTTTGCTATACTAATAAGACCATCACAAAGTGATGTACAATTTAAGGAAAATAAAATGTTGAAGAAGTTTGATGAAAACACAAAACAGTATAAACTGTTCAAAGCTTTGGTTATCAATGGTGAAACATTGACAGAAGCCGCTATCCAAAAGCGTTTTGGTATCAAGAACCCAACTGCTACTATTAGCGTTATCCGTCAGCGCGGTTATGCAGTTTATGCTAACCCACGCAAAGCCGGCAACGGTGTTCAGGTTACTGAGTATCGCCATGGTGAAGCTAGCCGTAAGATGGTTGCACTTGCATACAAAGCTCAATCCATGGGCATCACACTCTGATTTAAATCAGACTTATACAAAAAGGATGCTTCGGCATCCTTTTTTCATGGTAAGTACTAATCTAACAAGGAGATAGATATGCCAAAGCGTATTTTAATTATGGGGTTGCCGGGAGCAGGAAAGACTTTCTTAGCTCAGCATATTGTTGATCATCTACAAGATGCTTTTAAAGTAAATGAAAATTCTTTAACACCAATGACCAAGGTTAAAGTTGGATGGCTAAACGCCGACGATGTGCGTAAGAAATACAACGACTGGGATTTTAGCACAGAAGGTCGAATTCGCCAAAGTCATCGTATGCGTGAACTAGCAGATAGTATGACTGATGTTGACTATGTTATCTGTGACTTTGTTGCACCACTGGTTGAAATGCGAAACAACTTTAAAGCAGATTGGACTATCTGGGTCGATACAATTACCAAAGGTCGATTTGAAGATACCAATAAAGCATTTATCCCGCCTGAAGTATATGACTTCCGTATTACCGAACAAAATGCTGAAAAGTGGGGTGAGTTTATTGCCGCACATATTGTAGACAATAGACGTCGTCCTGTATTTGACTGGAAAAAAGAAACAGTACAAATGTTAGGACGTTGGCAACCGTGGCACGAAGGACACCGTGCATTGTTTGAACGCCTATTAGGGAAGACTGGCCAAGTTGTTATTCAAGTACGTGATGTACAAGGCTGGCAAGGTAGTAATCCGTTTGCAATTGATCAAGTTAAAGATTTTATTAAACGCGATTTAGATCCTCTATATCAAGGCCAGTACGAAATCCAAGTAGTGCCTAATATTGTACACATTGGATGGGGCAGGGGCGTGGGTTATACCGCCGGCGAAGAAACATTTGACGAGTCTATTACTAGTATCAGTGGTACTAACATTAGAAAAAGCATGGGTCTAAAGTGATAAGACTAGATCAAACAAAAGGGATACTAGTGGTATCCTTTCCAAGGTCAGGCAGTTCGGAATTTTGTCGTGCATTGGTAAATTTATCTAAGGCAAATTTATCTCATTACCCTGAACGTAAACCATGGGCAGAATTCTTTGGTGAATTTTTTAACTATGGGGACACAACAACTTTTGGCAATCTTAATAAGGCACATGCCCATTTTGTAGATTATAATGTTCCGTATCTGGCAGATACTTTTGAGGTTGACCCCGATTTGCAACAGAAAATTTTACCAAACCAATTTAATATTGCTAACCTTCTAATAGAAAAAAGTATAACCTTTGAATCTCAATTTGACATTGAAAACTATTATGCAGATCAAGTAAAGCAACGGTTGAATCTGTTTCAGTCAAAATGGTTTACGGATCGATATTTTCCAATTGTTAAACATTTTCCATTGAAGAATCTTTACGAGAGTTCAACCTCTTTTGATCCATTTGCTTCGATGGAATCATTGACGTTGTTTGAACAAATTTTTTACTATAGAAAAGACGTCATTGGTTCCTTGTATAGTAGTTTGATCAAATGGTTTTACTATGATGCTCCTACATTGTCAAGCAGTATTAAATTAGAATTAAATTTACTTGGCGCAGGACATAATTACCAAAATAGTATGCCGCCATTGGCTCCGCAGAAAGGCATATACTTTACAGAAAAAGATATTAACATTGGTCCAATCATTGAATCATTGTTATGGTATAAGAAAAATAAACATCGCTTGAAAAATATAATTTGCTACGAGACATTTTTTGACAAGTCTATTGGGTCGCAGACAATTTTATTAGGTAATGTCGAATGTCAAATTGACGTAGCCAAACTAAAATTTGAAGAGTTTCCAATGAACTATTCGACAGACAAACGCAACTATTTTGAAAATCCAGAATTAGCAACAGTATATCTTAAAAATTCGCTTGCTCAATATAAGCTTCTTGACGTGGCGGACGAGTTAGAACTAATATTAGAATGAACGAAACAAACACCAGAAGCATAGCCAAAGCGGTAAGTTGGCGCATAACAGGAACCATTGACACCTTTATTATCTCATGGTTAATAACTGGAGAATTACTCATGGCAAGTGGTATTGCGGCTACTGAAGTGATAACAAAGATTCTATTATATTGGTTACATGAACGTGTTTGGAACCGCATTAAATGGGGCAAAACTAACAGTTAACATTACCTCATAGTTGCTTAAAAATTAGACAAATTAGCCCGCAAAATGCGGGCTTTTTTGCTTTTGTAGCTAAAA
>JACCEB012013433.1_pt1 | contig 38333 bp, 40 predicted proteins | sample 7454761 | NCBI WGS metagenome assembly JACCEB01 (sample SAMN15323454, study PRJNA562643) | freshwater metagenome | isolation source: river surface water | place: USA:Blue River Watershed | collected 2017-08-18
TAAATATTTGACTAAATCAATCAATAATGTTGATTTGGTAAGATCTTTTCTTGTTTTTATCTCAGGATCAAATATCAAAATATCAATATCTTTTGATGCTTCTTTACCAGATGGATATGAACCAGCATGAATTATTTCTAGATTCTTCCACCCATTGTTAACTTCATCATTATCATGATCATTTCTTTTTAGTTCTTTTTCTATATCTATAACAATATCATGAGCTACCTTTCTAGGTATAAGTTTATCTAACTCATCATGATATTTTAAACCAATCATTTGTTGATGATTTAAAACAATTTCTTCTCTTTTTACTTTGCTTTTAAGGTCTCTTATTGATGAGACACCCATTTTCTCTAATTTTTTTGCTTGTTCTGGACCTATACCTAGAATAGACTCTAATTCATCTAAGAGCTGAGATTTTTTACTTTTCTTAATAGAACCTCTAGCCTTAAGGTCATCTAATTCCTTCATAGACCCCGATTCTAAAATTTCTTTCACCTTGTCACGTATCCCCATACCTATTCTAGGTATACCTTTTAACTGATCTGCTGAAGTTATAAGTTGATCGTATTCTCTTAGGATAATAGATGCTGTTTGTAAAGCTCTACTACGAAAAAAATCCTTTTCACGCTTTAACAAATCACCTAATTCCATCAATAATTTAATGATTTTTTTATTTGGTTCTTGATCCGCAAAAGAACTCTTACCTCCTCTTTGCTTTTGATTATTATTCTTGTTATTATCCTTGTTATCAATATTACTAGAATTATACTTTCTAGCTAGTTGTTTAACAGAAATTAATTTACTTGATTTTAATTTTTTAAGTTTACTAGAAAAACGTTTGGCATATCTAGACATTAAATTAATAGATGGTTGGGGCAATTTACGATATTCTGATACTAGATTCTTAATCATTTCGATTTGATATTGATATGATCCAGCTTCTTCCGCTCTTGTTGAATCGTCACCTGGTGTTTCTAGTAATGCTGGTATTTTATGTTTAACGAGAAATACTAAAAGGGTTTGTAAAGCTTTAATTGTTCCACCTTTTTCTTGGCCAAAAATATATCCTTGGGTGAGGTTTTCATGACGATCCACTCTAGCATTTAATGGGACCTTTGAATCATTTAGATGTACTACTTTAAGATGTTTAAGTCCAATCATTCTATCAAAATCTTGAAAGTATTTTTTTACCATTTCAGATTGATTAATTGGTATACCAGCACTAAAAATATGAGCTGTATCAACGCAAACACCTAATCTAGAATGGTATGATTTAGGAAACATATTCCACAACTTTGTAAAATCTTCTAGTCCTACTCCTATCTGTGTCCCAGCACCTGCAGATGTTTCTAAAAGAATCATTCCATCTCCCTTACTAATATCAATTACCTTCATTACGCACCTAGACATATTTTGATAAGCTTCTTCAGTTGTTAATTGAAGTTGATTACCTAGATGTATAACTAAACCAGAAGACCCTATTTCATCACCTAATTCTAGGTCATATCTTAAACTATCAAGTTGGTATTGGATAGCAGCACTACTAGGTGGTTTACTAGCTAGGTTAAGAATATATGACGCATGAACGAATAATTTATGATCATTTTCCTTTAAGTATTTACTGATAGCTTGTTTTTCTTCTTCGGATATTTTTGTTTTCATTTTTATTTGAGCTGATAATTTGTTACCTAGAAAGATTTGACTAACATTACCTCCAATGGAACTAATGTATTTCAAACCATTTAAAACTCCTTTGGCAATACTTGTATGTGCCCCGAAATATATAGTCATGAGTTACTTATAATTATAGTATACTTTTTTTAGAAAAAGTATAAAAGTGTGGTCAAAAAAGATAAAAAATAAAAAAATAATAATTATAATAATTATACACTATATATGGGAAACTTTTTGGAAAAAGTAATATCAAAAAATATAGTAATTCATTCAATTTTAGTATTTTCTTCATCTTCTGGGTCATTATCATGAGCTATTTTCCAACCTTTCCATTTCTTACGGGAGTTTGCTTTACCAATAATTTTATTAAGACGTTTCTCAAGTTCCAACCGAGTATTTTTACTTTGGTTAATATTATTGTCTTGTAAAAAACCACGAAATATCGGAAAGATATCATCAATTGAAAGACATGAATTAGCATCTTCACAAAGAAATTCATTTACGAAATGACTATATATATCATTATCACTACGGTATGATGATGTATTATTCAATACTTCAGGTGGTTCTTGTAAACCTTTTTTAATATAACTATTTTGATAATATTGAATTAACATATACATAAAAATTTCTTTATAATCATCAATTTTACTTTGAAGATTACGATCAATAATAAATTCATATTTTTTATTTGGATTTGGATTATCACAAAATTTAGAAATAAAATCAATGACACGAATACGACGCCAAGTACCTTCATCATTCGCAGGAATAGACGGTAATTCGTTACATGTAAGTACAAGTTTAAATTTAGGATTAAATGTAATAGGTGAAGAATATAATTTACGTGCGGTAATTTTATCACCACCGGTGAGTTGTTTCACAATTCCTATTTTAATTTCATCATTTGTTTCAGTTTCATCAAGTGAAATAAAACGACGACCACGAGTTTCTGCTAAATATAAAGATGTATCATTACTATTTCTTTTTTGTGTAAATAATGTAATTGGCATGGAACCACAATAAGATCCCATAATTTTTTTAAATAAATTAATTAACATAGTTTTACCATTACTACCTTCACCAACCCAAATATAAAACTTTTGTTCTTTATTTGAACCATGAAGAAAACTAGATAATAGATTTAAAGTATAATCACGTACTTTTTCTATTGGAAAAATTTTAGAAAGTAAATCTTCAATATAGTTTATTTTATCATAATCATCATCATTAAGTTGTTCAATAAAGTTAATACCGGTTGTTAAACTAATGTTATCTTCTTGTTTCCCTTCACGAAATTCATTTTTATCAAGATCGTAAACACCATTAAGAAAATGTAATAAATTGTCATTTGAATCCAATTCATCTTCAAATTTTTGATCATATAATAATTGTATACATTCATCAAATATTATATTACGAAAAATTGTATTTTTTAATTGTATAGAAATATTATAAGAAGTATATGCTTTATAATCCCATGGTTCTTTTTCAACAGCTTCATCAGGATAATCTTTTGATTTTTGTTTACAATATAATGAATAATATTCATAATCTTGAGAAATATCTTGTGAAATTTTTAATTTTAAAGAATAACCATTTTCAATTAAGTTCCATTTATGATTATGATATTGATATATTTTTTTATTTGTTATGGAAGTACATTTAAAATAATATTTATATTTATCATGAATATATTTTGCGATATCAGAATGTGTATTATTCATTGAAATATACATATATTTCGATTTAATAATGTTATTTCTATTTTTTTCTGAATCTAATTCTAATTCTGATACAATAATATTGTCAATATCATTATTATTTTTTCCTTCTGATTTTAATTTATTATCTTCTAGGTTAGAATATTTATTAATTATTACATCAATATCTTGAATCATTGATTTATAATAACCTTCAAACCATTCATATCCTTTAATCAATTTATATTTTAATTTAAATATATGTTTAATATCAGTTTCTATATCTACTACATGTTTAGTATCTACCTTACGTAGATACTTTTGGACAGTATTTTTATTATAAGACTTTAATCTAGTAATACTTCTAGTATCACCACTTTGTGTTGTCCGACCTATTTTATATATTTCAGTATTATTAAATTCACCATCTTGTATTAGATAAATGTAAGAATTCATGTTTGTATAATATAATTATTGAACAATAATAGTAATATATTCAATTTTATTATCTTTTGTATTTCATTTACATTATTGGAGATTGAATATTGAATATTGAATATTGAATATTGAAGATTAAAGATTGAAGTATTTTTTGTATAATTTATAACCTTCTGGATTTATAGCTGTTGCTGAACGTTCACCTATTAATTCCATAAAGTACATAGATTGATATTCCGCAAGGATTTCAATTGGATGATAATTATTATTAGGAATACCAAAATAATTAATATAATCATCCCATTCATTAATATATTTTTTCTTATTTTTGTCATTCCAATCAACACCAATATATAATACTTGATCTATTTGTGTAACATCAATCGATGAATAAATAACTAGAGGCATAACTGTATTTTTCCAAACCCAAAATCTATAATAAGGTAATTCATCAGGGTTTAATCTAATCCTATTATATACATGTTTTGGAATATTTTCTTTCATATATTGAATACTTACTGATTGAAATCCCCACTTACGATACAAATCATCATATTGAGTTGGATTTTCCCTTTGTTTTACATGAACTATTTCATGTATTAAAGTCTTAGCTAAGGCAGGTAGCTTACTATCTTTGAGTGTACTATAATTTTTAAAATTAGAATAATATGATTTATCGAAAATGACTAGATCTTCATGAGTATGAGGATATGAATTTTCAATCCCAGTAACTTTCGCTAATTTTAATTCAGGTAATAGAAGATTACTTCGGTATTTTTCTGGTATAATTTCAACAATATCTTTATAAAACCCTGTAATTCCTGACTTTTCTTTTTCATCAAAATCTAGAACAGAAGATTTATATTTACTTTGGAAATCTTCTAATGTAAATTTTAATCCTCTTGATTTAGCATCAACATCTTTAAAGAATTGAAAATAAGATTCGGAAGCTATTTTATTCTTAATTTCTTCAATATCTGGAAAAGTTAATTTATACTGGTTTAGTATACCATTTTGGTTTTGATTTTGATTCTCAAATGATTCAATGTCTTGATTTTTATTTCTATTCTTAAGTTTCAAAAAAAAGTCTTCTGGTATTATACATCCAATTAATACTATTAATGTACCTAATATAACAAAAAATAAATATAAATTAATTAACATTTTGTTCTTATTATTATATATTTTTTATATATATTTTTTTGTAAAAATAAAATGTTCTTTAAAAATAAGAAAAATAAGAAGAATAAGAAAAATAATAAAATTATTCAATAAACATGATAATAGATAGAACATTCGCAATTTTATTTATGTTTGCCTTTCTTTTTTCGGCATCATTAATGTTAATTATAATGTATAACTTTTATAAAGATCATCCTGAAGTACCTACTTCAGTTCCAAACAAATAAGTTATAAATCAATACTAAATACATCTAGTTCTTTAAGAGATGATTGAATCATATTAGAGTAAGAACATTTATATTTTTTTTGATAATGCCACATTGTCGCAAGCAGAGTGGCTTTTTCCATTTCTTTTAGATTTTTAGGTTTTTGTTTAGCAATTAACCATGAAATATTATGAAAATCTTCTGGTGTATCTTCTGGGTTTCTTTTAAATGTATATGTGTATCCCATATAATTAATTTCAATCAAACCTGATGACATATTTTATTTATATTTATTTATTTAAATAAAGACAATGATGTTTTATATTTAATTTAATTTAATTGTTATTTTTTTTCTTAATGATTTGTAAAGTAGAGAAAAATAAAGAATGAATCCTATAATTTTTCAAGCAAAGGCTGCCCTTAATACATTTATAAGGTTAGTCCCAATCGGATTATATTTTGGAACACTTATAATGGGTATTTTATTTTCAGATATTAGAGCATTTGTATTATTTATTGGATATTTACTTAATGATGTAATAAGCTATGGATTTAGACAATTATTTCAAACAGTTGATATACCAAATTGTGCGATTGTCCAATCAAATAGAAATTTTTATACATTACCATCATCACATACTCAAACAATTGCTTTCACATTAGCTTATTTCTTCACTGATATGTATATGAATCAAAATTTTAATATTGTAAATTTCATATTTCTTGGTTTCTTATTATTAGTTACAATGTGGTCTAGAATTAATATTGGTTGTGAAAGTATTGTAGATGGGATATTTGCTAGTATACTTGGTATATTAATTGGTGTGGCGTTCTATAGATTAACACAAACATGGAATCAAATAGGACAACCACCAGATACTACAACTAATCAACAATCTGGTGGTACTCAGGTTCAAATCTTCCAAAGATAATATTTTATTTTATTTAATTTTATTTTATTTTATTTAATTTAGTATAACTGTGATTATAATTATATATTACAGTTTATAATGAATCAATTTGTTGAAAACTTTAAGAAAATGAGTATTAATTGTGATAATAATATCGATATCGAAAGTGATATCAAAAGTGATATCGAAAGTGATATCGAAAGTGATATCGAAAGTGATATCGAAAGTGATATTGATATTAATTATAATATGATAGTTAATGAAAATGGTGCTTTGCTTAGAAAAACAACAAATAACCCATGTTTAGATGCTTTTCATAAGATTATTAGAAATGTTAAAGATACTAGTATCAATGAATATATTAAAAATATTATAACATATGCGAATCTTAATCAAGATTATACATCTATTACTGACTTATTTGTATTAATTTTTCATAAACGTAATTGTCGTGGAGGAGAGGGTGAAAAGGATTTATCTTATAAGATGATTCTTAGTATGTATAAAGAATATCCTGAAACAACTGTTCAACTGATTAAATTATTTCCTTTTTATGGATATTATAAAGATTACTTTGAATTATGGGAAATGATCTGTAAATTGAAAAATATTTCATCTTTTGAATTGTATGTCATGTATGGTCCACTTGTTGATACAATTGTTAGTTTAATTATTAAACAATTTTTAGAAGATGAAAACAAATTAGAATCCGGGGAAAATATTAGTTTTCTAGCTAAATGGTTACCTCGACAAAAAAGTCATTATGCTAAAACATGTTATTGGTTTAACAGTGGTAATTATGATCAAAAAGTCAATAGTTCTTTATATCTAGCTTCAAAGATTTACAATCAATCTCCATTTAAATTTACTAAAAAAATATATACTGATAATCAAAATAATAAAAATAATCAAAATAATCAAATAAATACATGGATTTTAATGAATTATCGTAAACGTGTTACCAAATTAACTAAAAAGCTTAAAATCCCTGAAGTTTTTATGTGTGCGAAAAAATATGCTGAAATTGATTTAAAAAAGGTACCTTCTAAAGCTATGAAAATATATTGTAAGGCTTTTTTGAATGAAAAAGTTAAATATTCTGAAATGACTCCAGCTGAAGAAATAACTGGTAATCGATTTCCCAATGATGAAGATCGGATTAAAACTCGTAAGAATATTAAAAAAATTATTAAGGATGGGTCGATTTTAGATATTAAAGGTTCACAATTAGATCCTCATGAAATAATATGTAAATTAATTACTAGTAAATCAAAATTAGAAATTGAACTTCTACGGGCTCAATGGCAAGTAAAAAAACAGAGTATTATTGCTCAGTTAGATGAAGATAAAGACAGAAAAAAGGGTGGAGGGATTGGTAAATGTATTCCAATGATCGATGTATCAGGTTCAATGTTCGGCAATGACGGAAAAAAAAGTAAAGTTCAACCAGTTTATGTCGCTCTAGCCTTAGGTATTATGACATCTGAACTAGCATCCAAACCATTTAATGATTTAGCTATTTCTTTTACTGAAACTCCTCGAATGTTTACTTTTTATCAAGAACATCCAGATGATAAATGTAATATTATTATGAGAGATGAAGTAGGTTTATCAACTAAATTTGATTTGGCAATTGATTTGATTTTAGATCTATGTGTTAAAAACCAAATTCCTTCGGAAGATATTCCTAATCTATTAGTATTTACAGATGGACAATTTGATGAAATGAATAACACCCCTAATTATTCATATAATTATTTTAACAAGTATTCTAATTCTAATTCTAATGAACAAAACAATTGGAAAGTATCACATGATCTTTTACTTAAAAAATGGGTAGATGCTGGATATGATAGAGTTCCTAATATTATTTATTGGAATTTACGTGCGAATACTCCTGGTATTCAAACATCTGCTGACCATCCAGGTGTTCAAATGTTACAAGGTTATTCATCTTCATTATTGAAATTTGTTTTATTTGGAGAAGAATTTGAAGATACTGAGATAGATAATGGTCTAGTTAAAGTAAAAACATCAAAGGTTACTCCATATGATACATTTCGTAAAGTTATTGATCAAGAATGTTACGATAAAGTAAGATATATTTTAGCTAGATCATATGAAAAACTATATAGTGATCAAATGCCTCCTTTATCACCTTCATGTTCTCCTATACCATTTGTTGATATTGATATTGATAATGATATTTATGACAGTCAAGAAGAGTTTATTTGATTATTTTATTTGTCATTTTTTTAAAAAATATAAATAATAACTGTTTTATTATTTAATAAAAAAATAAAAAAATAAAAAAATAATAAAATAATAAAATAAAAAATGGATAATTATCGTGAAAATCTTAAAAATTCAAATAAATATATAATTGAATTAATTAAAAATATGAATGATAAACCTTTTTTAGTAGGTAGATTAGGGACTGAAGCAGCATATAGTTTATTATATCATATTTCAAATGAATTAGTTATCCCACTTAGTTTAATGAATAACGCTGGTATTTATATCAAAAATAAAGAAAAATTAGAAAAAGAAATTATTGAAAACTATATTACATTATATTATAAAAAATATTATAATTCTATACTTTCATCTGATGCGATTGGAATATTCAAAACAATACCTATTATTCAAAAAACGGAAGAACATATTATTAATAATAATTCACATATTAAAGAATTAATGTCAAGATCTTTAGAACCTTTTTATGCTATTATTGAAAATGAAATACCATGGAGTCATTATTTATTGGGAAAAAAGATTCTAATTGTTAGTCCTTTTGTTGATTCTTTCCAAAAACAATTAAATAATGGTTTTAAAATGTTTACTGGTGAAAAATTCAAAACACAAGATATTTTCCTTCCTGGTCAAGAATTTGTATTTTACAAATCATTTAATACTTTAGCTGGTAATCACATACATGAAAATTGGGTAGAAACTTATAATATTATGTGTAATGCTATTCAAAAATTGGATTTTGATATAGCTTTATTATCGTGTGGTGGTTATGGTATGCCTTTGTGTAATTTTATTAAGAATGATCTAAAAAAATCAGCAATTTATATAGGCGGTGGTTTACAATTATTATTTGGGGTTATCGGACAAAGATGGTTAACTCATCCTGTAATTTTAAAAATAATTAAAGAAAATAATTCTAAATTTATCAGACCCTCGGGGGATGAAATTGTAAATCAAACTAATTCAGTTGAAGGAGGATGCTATTGGTAAAAAGTTTTTTTCTATTTAATATTTAATAAATTAAAATGATTAAAACATTTAAAAAAAAAAATAATTCTTCTATTCATAAGAAAAAAATTTCAGTTAGAAATAAATATAAAACAAATAGAAGATTTATTTCAAAAATCCAAAGAATAAAAACAAGAAAACAAAAGGGTGGTGTTATAGATTGGATATCACTTGAAGATGTTGAAGAACTTGATCTAAATGCTGTTTTATCAGAATATATTGTTACTGAGAATATAGCAGTCCATGGACTGTCTTCTAATGATCTTTTACTTTATAAAATTCCACAAGGTGAATTAGAACAGTTAAGTAGAACACTTAACAAAAATAAAAAATTAATAAAAATAAAGCTTCATGATGCTGTTTTTACTAGTAAAGAGTACGATTTTATTACTTATGTTAATCATGATCCTAGACTTGATCAAGAATTTTCAAACGAGATGTTAAGGATATTATTTGGTTTTAAATGTGATAATAGAAGAATAGAAATAGATTTAAATTTACCTAGCGTAAAATTAGGTCGAAAGTTTAGAGGTGATAATGGTAGTAATTATGACGGAAAACAGTTTTGTGTATTTAATACCGATGTATTATCTATATTTTTTACTAGAAATACATATTGTACAATTTCACGATTAAATTTGCTTGGATGGAAATTTAATGCTGCTGGATTATATAATTTAGCTGTATTAGAATTATTAGGATATATTGATGAAAATGCTAGTAATATTTCTGAAAGTGTAGCATATCATGAATATTTTTCTGACAGAAAGTCTCAAATTAATATAAATTATGTTACAATAAAAAATAAATTTAAAGAAGGAATGTTAAAAAAACAAGAAACTGTACTTCTTAGTACTCATAGAAAATTAGAAAGAACATTTGACCCATTAATTCCAAGTATTGTTGGTATTGACTTAAACCTAGAAAGAACAATCACAGTTGATGATATTTTATCATTATGTACGGATGTTAGTTATAAAATTATTATTATAATACGTCTTTTATTAAAAAATTATAGTAATGCAATTTATCCATATAATGGTCAATATTCATTACAACCAGGAGAACATAAAGGTGGTGAAATTCCAATGGAATTAATTAGTGTATTATTCATGAGTAAAAAAACCCCCGAAGAACTAAAACTATTTAATAAATGGTTCCATATAATTAGTTCGAATATGATGAATTATAAATTACAGAGATTATATGGTGATAGATTTAATCAATTAACTCAAGAAAAAAAAGCAAGAATATCCAGTTTTATAAAAAATATTTTAGATTCTTATCTCAGAATGCCAAATAAAAGAATAGCACCTATCGAAAGTAATCTTAATTATAGGAATGATTTAATTTATTTGGATCAATTAATGAAAAGAAATGATTTAGATACTTTAAAAATAATATATCCAGAGATTACACTTCAAGATATCGAAGAATATAATAGATCTGAAGGAGATATTAGGGAGTATTTATATACACCAGCATCATAAAAAATAATTCAGTTGAAGGTGGATGTTATTCTTCTATTTATACTTCTAATAATTCTAATAATTCTAATAATTCTACATAATCTTCTTTATTCATTTCTTTAATAATTTTATAAATATATATTTTTAATTTTAACCATTTTAATATCGAATTATTTAAATAAAATAAAATAAAATAAAATAAAATAAAATAAAATAAATTAAAATAAAATGTTAAGTTTTACTAGTGCTGGGTCTAAAACTCAAAATAATTGTTATTTTAATGATGCTGTAAAAAAGATCTGTTATCCTACATTATGTAATAATATATATCCATCGTCTAATGGTTGGACGGTTTATGGTTGTTCATGGTGTCCATATAATAAAAAGGCTCAAGAAATATTAAGTTTACATGGTATATCATATTATTATTATGATGTTGAACAAGAACCATTTAATTCAAGAGAAAATTATAAAAAAATAATGGCTAATTACATTGGTGATCAAAAAACAACACCGGCTATATTCTATAATGGAAAATTAATAGGCGGTTCAAGCGATCTGGAATATTTATTCAAAAACAAATAATTCAACTTCATATTCATTAGATTTTTTTTCATTAGATTTTTTTCTAGCGTTTTTTTGATAAAACTTTTTTCTAAAAAAAGTTTAAGTAGATCGGAAAATTGAATATAAGATTAACTGTAGATATAATTTCGATTAATTAGACCAATTAAAATGCAAACCGAATTAATTATTCCAATTCCTAAACCAACTGAATTAGAAGTTTCAACTATGACATGCTTATGTTTATTAAACACTGAAATAAATTTAGACGTTTTGTCTCGATTTATCCCAGTTTATTCTATTAATGATGAAATCGTAAATAGTGATAAAGGTGGTATAGTTTATGTTGAATATTTTATGCTTCTTCCTCGAGGACAATATTGCGGCAAAAAGGCGAAAATCAAAGAAAAAGAATTACAGATAAATTTAAAAATTAGAAAAATTTTAGAAGGAGAAAAAGAATTTGAAGATTGTTTTTTGGGTGATCCTAATTTTAAGGAACCTGATCCAACAAAATCTAAAAAACGAAAGAAAAAGACAATTAAAAAGCGACAGTTTGAAAACCAAGCAACCCTGATATTTCATTTTGGAAAAGGACGTTATGTAAATATCAAAGTATTTAATAACGGAAAAATCCAGATGACAGGTGTTCGCTCAAAAGAAGAAGCACAAGACGTCATTTCGAAATTAATTGAAATCATCAAAACTACATCTGTAAAACAAATTGATGTTGATGCTGATTATGAAGGGGATATTAATAAGATTATTCCAAACCATTTAGTAAAAAATGATTATCTCTTCACTAAAATAAATAAAAATAATAGAGTTTTCCGTTCTATTTTAATTAATGGTGAAGCCAAATGGATTGAAACAGAAGATGACCGAATGAATATGATAAAAATCGGTAGTAGTATTATTCCTAATATGAAAGATATTCATATGAGTGATTTTAAAATTGTTATGATTAACAGTGATTATGAAGTCGGATTTAATATTGATCGAGCTAAATTACATCAGCTCTTAAAAAGAAAGTACAATATTTATGCTACATTGGAATCAACATACCAAGCAGTTAAATCATATTACTTCTTTAATGATAAAACTCCTGATCAACATGGTGTTTGTAAATGCGAAGTACCATGTTTCGTCATGAAAGAACAAAATAAAGATAAAGATGTTGAATTACCATGTGCTCAAGTAACAATTGCTGTTTTTCGAACAGGTTCTGTAATTATTACAGGTGGTTCAAAGATTGAACAAACACGAGAAGCATATGATTTTATTAACCAGGTAATACAAGATAATTTTAAGATGATTTATCAAGAACAAGATGTTGAAACTACTAAAGCAGCTGAACTTGATTTGAGTGATCCTATTAATAAAATCAAAATGATTATGATCGAACGGGCTAATGAGAATCGTCGTCGGGCTAAGAAAAAAGTTGAACCTAAAAAACCAAAAGAAAAGAAAGTACCCGAAGGTCCTGTGGTTAAAGGTAAACGTGGTCGTAAACCAAAATCATTAACTATTAGTGTGAATCAACTAATTGATAGCCCGTATAATATTCAACCTCAACAACAGGCTTCTACAGAAGAAAATGCTGTTAAGGAAAAAGAAAAAGAAAATGAAAAGGGTCAACCCCAAACACTAAATAGTGACAAACCTGTAACTATTAAGAAGGAACGTAAAAAATATGAGAAAAAGAAAAAGAATAATGATACTGTGATAAATTAAACTAATCTAAGCTAAGATATATATTTGTAGGATCTCTTAATTTTCTTAAAAATTCATCATCTTCATCCTCTTGGTAAGAATTGCTGTTTACTATTCTAGTATTGTTATTAATATTTATATTTATATTTTGAGATTCATTATTAATTAAATCCATACTATTATAAAAAAGAACCATTAATGGTAGAAAAGTAGCTAATGTTTGAATCATTCTATAATCTTCTATATTGATTTGTTGTTGTTGTTGTCGATTTTCTTGTTGATTTTGGTAAATACTTGAAAAATCATTAATATTTTTTATATTTTTAACAATTGATTTATTTAAATTTAAAATATCCTTATTCAAATCGGTGATCTTATTTTCTATTTCATTATATGTCATGATATTTTCGAAAGGTAATTTTGCTTTATGTTTCAGAACTAATCGAATCATATTTAGATATTGATTACGAAAAGATTGTATCCTTTTATATTGAATATCAAAAGAATTACATACAAGATTGTGGTTAGAAATATTTGGATTCATTTTTTTTATTAAATCAAATAATATCAAACTTTTTTAAGTTATTTTAACTTTTATAAAAAATTGAAAATAATTGATTGAATTTTAATATTTTGTAAATAAGATAAGACTAATAGATAATATATAATGGCTTTTGAAGATTATCATGCTTCAAGAACTACTTTAGAAAGACTTGAATCTAATTTTAAGAATGGATATTTAACTGTATTGAAATTAATTGCTGATTCTCCTGATTTCTTTAATGGATCAATTACTGGTGAAGAACTATTAACTGAATTTGTTGAAAATCCATTAGAAGAAATCAAAGAACAAAATAAAACCAGAAATAAAAAAGGTGGAGGTGATGATGATGTTAAAAAAGAATTAAAACTATCAGATAAATATGTGTTAAATCGAAACAAATGCCATGCTATCATTCATTTGAAAAAAGAATTACGTCAATGTCAAAGTAACCCTACACCTGATGATTATTTTTGTACACATCATTCTAAATTAGATGTACTTCCTTATGGTAGAGTCTATTTCGATGATTGAAATTCATGAAAACAGTATTTTTACAATCCTTTAAAAAATGATAAAATTGATTTTTTCCAATATTTATATTTTTTTATTGTTAGATAAATAAATATCTAATATTCCTTCAGAGTCTTTCCTATAGAAATGGAAGGTTTCCCTAAGACTAACACTAACAAGTGTAATCATTCTGATTGTAATAAAAAATTAAAAATTAGCGATTTTCCTTGTAAATGCGAACAGACTTTTTGCGGAATACATCGGAACTCAGCGTCACATAATTGTACTTTTAATTATAAAGAACATGGAAAGAAGATTCTTGAGAAAACAGTTATTGGGTGTAAAAATGAAAAAGTTATTATGATTTAGTCACCATTATTCTATATTTTTAAGTTTTTGATTGAAATTTACATTTTTTAATTGAATTATAATTTTTTCTTATTAGTAAATTAAATATAAATATAAAAATGTCAACAAAAAAAGTCCTGGTCTTTTAACACCGATGATGCGAGTTGATGGTAATAATGATAATAACCTAGGAGCTCCAACTCGTCGTGTTTATGGATCATTATTGCCTGTAAAAGTAACCGGAAGTGTAAGAAAAACTCCTCCCCCAAAGAAAGTAACTGTTTCACGTTTTAAAGGTCAACCTGTTTCTCGTCTACCTAGTCTATCTGTAATTAATGAAGATCCTCAATATGGTGGTTCACGTAAGAAAACAAAAAAAAATTCCCCTAGAAGAACAAATAGAAAAAGAAGTAACAAAAAGAGATCAAACAAAAAATAAAAACAGATTATAATTTTTTTCTTTTTAATTTAATTTTATATTTCATATAACATATGAACATATACAAAAAAATTGAATCTGATGATGTAAAATGAATATTATTGTTGTAACTAGAAACTAGAAACTACAAAGTAAATCATGTCGTCAATGAATATTGTTAAAAATTATTATGATCTTGAACAAACCAAATTAAAGAATGAATATTGTGTAGTTGATGGTTTAATTGAAGGAATTCGTAAAGAATACAATGAAGATGGGCTTATTAAATGTATTTCGCATTTTGTTCATAATAAAATTCATGGAGAATGTCAGGAATATGAAAATGGTAAATTACTAATCTCTTATAATACGATTAATGGTAATGTCGAAGGTGAAATGAAAGAATTTGATGAAAATGGTAAACTTATTCTTATTGAGAATTATCTTAATGATGAACTAAATGGAAAACATACTGAATTCTATGATAATGGAAAAGTAAAGATGGTTTCACATTTTGTTAATGGAAAACAAGAAGGTAAATGTGAACAATTCTATTATAGTGGTAATCTAGCGATTACTAGCTATTTTGTTAATAATAAACTTAATGGAAAATGTATTGCTTATAATGACGAAAATGATAAAATAAAATGGATTTGTAATTATGTTGATGGATATTTAGAAGGAGAATATACACGATTTGACAATGATTATCAAGTATTTTCTGTTCAAAATTTTGATAAAGGTAAATTAGTTGTATAATTATAACTTAAATATCACTTAAATATAGCTTAATGGTTATTAAAATATAACAATTTTTAATAAAATTGAAATTTATTTTTTTTATTTTTTTTAAGATTAGATAATTAAATTAAATAATGAAGGTACCTAAAAGTAAGTCTCTGACTAATAAATCTCATGTGGCAAAAAAAGCCTCTATAGAAACTATAAAAAAAAGGAGAAATTTACGTAATTCTAATCAAAATGTTGATTCGTTAAGTGAAATGTTTAGTGAAATATCATTTAAAGAAAGTAAAAGTAAAACTCAATCATTGAATGTTGTAAAAAATTCTAGTGATAATGATATGGAGAAAAATAATATGAAACAAAATAATGTGAAACAAAATAATACTAATGAAATAAATGGTGTAGATTCTTTAATTGATCAATTTGGGAAAAAATTAGATATTGGTATTGTTTCTGATTCTGATTCTTCTAAAAATTTATATTTTAATTTTCCTAATAAAAATAATAAATCTAAATTACTAAGCATTAAAAAAGATGATATTTTCCCAAAAAATGGAGAATATTATAGACATACACCATTATTATATCGAAAAAGAATTGATCATCCCCCTTTCTGTTCTCTAATGAAAAGTTTACCACATACAAAATTAAAAAATTTGTTTAAAATTATCAAACTTAATAAATATTTTATTGATTACAATCTATCTAATCCAATAAATACATCTAATGGAGTAATTACAGAAATTGATGAAACAGATGGTCAAATGTCTGAATGATTTAATTTAATTTTTGAAAAATTATTATTTATTTTTTCTATTTATAAAATAAAACAAATAAATATGCCTCCAAGAAATCCAAATGCTAATCATAATGTTAATCATAATGAGCCAGATGAACCTCTTTTCAATACACCTATAGCTGTAAATAGTAGAACTATAATAAGATCGAGACCTAGAAATCCCACCTCAAGAAAAATTTCTAGAAGCAGAAGTCGCAATAGTCGTAATAGTTCTAATAATTTACCTAATAAAACTTCTTCTAGAAAAAAAATTAATGGTAATTCTTCAAAAAAAAGAAATCATTGATATTTTAATTTTTAAATTTTATTATGTATTTTATTATTTATTTTTTCGATTTATAAAATAAAACAAATAAATATGCCTCCAAAAAGACCAGCCGCCAGTCACGTAGTTAATAATAATAATAATAATAACCATCCTACCCCACCTCCTACTGGTTCTAGAAAAAAACCCCGTGGAAAGAGTTATAAACCAACAAACAATCGCAGAGGAACTAAAAGATCTGTACATAATTCTCTCAATTCTAATTCAGAAAAACCAGCATCAAAAAGACCCGCTCTGAATCATTTTAGAAAACCTGTTTCTCATAGCTCAAATAGCTCAAATAGCTCAAATGGTTCAAGTAGTTATAAAAGTTCAACAAGTTATGTATTAGCAAATTCTAATGCTAGTACTAGTAATGAACGATGGGTAAAACGAGAAAACAGTAACGCATTTTATGAAGCTCTGCGTAAATTAGGAATTAGAAATGATAAATGAAAAAATACTAATTATTTATATTTTCATTTTTAATTTTTTTTATTTTATTATTTATTTTTTCTATTTTAAAATTAAAATAAAATATTAATATGCCTCCAAAGAGACCAGCAAATAATAATAATAATAATAATAATGAAAATATAAGACCCAGTGGTCCTAGCAAAAAAGGTCGTAAAAAATATTCGCCATCCCAATCTAGAGGTACTAAAAGAGGTGCTAATAATTCACAATTTCCATCATCAAAAAAACATAATCCTAATCGATTTAGAACACCAGTATCTAGTAGTTCAAGTAGTTCAAGTAGTTCAAGTAGTTCAAGTAGTTCAAGTAGTTCAAGTAGTTCAAGTAGTTCACAAGGTTCTCTCAATTTAGGAATTAATAGTCATAGTCATAGTCGTTCAGTATTAGCAAATAATGAGAATAACAATGGTAATAATAGTAATAATAGTATAAGATTATTAACTAGTGGATTAGAAAAAATGGGAGTTAATAGAAGACGAGTACAATTAGAAAGACCAACTACCCCAATACCACCCACAAATTTTTCATCTCAAAGAGTTAGACCAAGTAGTATTCGTAGACCTACACCACATAATCGTCGTTTATCACCAAAAAATGAAGAAAATTCTTCTTCTACAAATAATATGCTTCCACCACCATCTAGACCCACACTTAAAATAAATAGATACCCTGGGAGATCATCTTCAATTTAAGTATCTTTATCTTTGTTTTTATCTTTTATTTTAAATTTTTTTAGAAATATCATACCACTAAATTGATAGATTGATATGAATTGGGGTCATATATATTTAAAAAAAAATTGAATTTGATTTTATAAGATACTTTTTGGTGTATCCAAATATAGGTAATACAATAACTTAACTAATTAATTTCAATAAAATGGCATTCGAAAAAGCATTCAAGACTGACAAAGACCTTGTTACCCACTTTGAATCATTTATTAACGCTCTATTTAATGGTGAAGCCCCTTGTGAACTCCTTAATTCTAAGACAACTAAAAAGCAATTCCTGAAATTTTTCGCCGGAACAGAATATGAATCATTCGAAGATTTTGAACGTAGCCTTAAAAGTCACACTAAACGTGCCAATAAGAAAGAAAAACTTGATGAATTCATTAAGACTCACAAACTTGAAATGTATCCTCATTCTTCTTATTCAATCTTCCTTCATGATACGAAGAAGAAATACGAAGATAAGCATCCTGATATGAGTCCGAAAGATCTTCGTGCTCTGATGACAAAAGATTGGGGTAAGATGTCCGACAAGGCTAAACAACCTTTTGAAGCTTCTTACACCAAACAAAAGGATGAATTCATTGAAAAAGTTCGTGAAATTGATGAAGAATATGTTGGACTATTTGATAAGTCGAAAGCACCCAAGGCACCTCCGCGTCCTTACACCCTATTTGTAACTGAACAAATGAAGGAAATTCGTAAAGAACAACCGGATATCAGTAACAAGGATGTTATGAAACTTGCTGGTCAAGCTTGGCGTGAGATGACTGACGCTAAAAAGAAGAAATACTATGAAAAGTGTGGTGTAGAAATGCCAACGGGGACAACTAAAAAGTCGACTTCTGGTTCTGGTTCTACTAAAGCATCACATGTATCAGAAGCAGAAGAAACTGGTGCTGAGACAGAAGATGATACCAAAACTACCAAAGCTAAGGGTAAGGGAAAAGTTGTTGAAACTAAATCTACAAGCTCTCCTAAAGGTAAAACTACTGCGACAACCACTGTAACAAAAAAGAAGGTTGTTGCTTCTGAATCAGAAACTTCTGATGTAGAACCTCCTAAGCCGAAAGGAAAAACGATTACGGTAACGAAACCATCTGCTGCTGGAAAAAAGTCAAAAACAATTGATGATGTTCTAGATGATGATGATCATACCGAATCCGAAGTTGATTCACGGGCATAAAATCATAAATTTATTAATTAATAGATTAATAGATTTATAAATTTATAAATTTTAAAAATTAAAAAATAATTTTTTATTTATTTTTATTTTTATTTTTATTTTTTTTTAGTATGTAGTTTCAGGAACAAGTGAGTTAGATAGAGCTTTAAATCCATCTTCATAATATTGTTGACATTGAGTATAATATTCTGTTAATTCTTGCATGACTTGTAATTGTATTGTGTTTAATTCTTGATTTGTTATAGATTTCATTTTGTATATTACTAAAGCTTCTCCTGATATTTCATCTACTTTTTCTGTTTTATCTAATAATTGATCTTCTATTATACTTAAAAAGTTATTAGAATAATCAAGATAGTGTTGTTTTAAATTTTGATATATATCTTTAAACATTTTAAATCTAGAATCATCAATTGATATTTTAGTTTTACTTGGTGATGATGAACATTCATAATAATCTACCATTTCACCAGCTTTCTTAGTAGACATATGAATACGTAATTCATCAAGAAGTTTATATTCTTTATTATATTTTTCAAAAAATTGTAAAAATTTGCCGACAGCTGTTTCAGTTGAATCAATATTAACCATTTGATTTTGTCCTAACATTGGTGTTGTGTTTGAAGTTATATTATTTATCATAGGTGTAGATGTAGCTGGTGAATTGATTTTGGGTGTTAATCTAGAACTATCTTCAACAGGAGTGGGTTGTGGTGTTTCAGTTTCGGTAGAAGGAATAACTGTATTGTTATTAGATGTATTTCTGGATGAAGGTACATTATTTTGACCACCTTTTTGTTTAGTGTCTCTTATAACAGGTCCTAAAACTTCTCTATTTTCAGCATCTAATTCACTTAAATTTTTATTATTAAAATATTCTTGATTAGTATGTTCTGATTTAGATTCAGCAAAAGCAGTTATATCTTCATTTGTATTTTCATTTAATTCATCAAGATTAGTAGCTTCAGTTGTAACACCTTCAACTTTTGTAAATGGTGTTGTTGATGAAGATTGTACTTCAACTTTCTTACTTAAAGCATCAACTTGAGATTTAATTTCTTTCATTTGGGAATCAAAGTTAGATGAAACAGTAGATAATTCTTGTCTAACAGTATTTGATAAATCTTTCTTAATTTGAGATAATACTTCAGGAGTTATAGCATCTTTATTAGCGGATTTTTGTTTTTCAATTTGTTCTTTAAGTTGAACTAATAAATTAGATAAACCATTTATTTGTTGATAAACGTCTGGTGTAACAAGAGGGGGTGCTGAAGCAGGTGCCTCTTGACCAATTGGAGCGATTGATGTATTAGCGACTTGATTAATTTTTTGTAAAGATTGATCAATTGATGATTCAATCTTTTCCAATTCAGTCGTATTTGTATTTTTGGATTGATCTCCTAATTCTAATTGAAATACATTGTAAAAAGTGTCAACCATTTTTAAAAATTCTTCCTTGACTTTATCTAAATGGGCTTTATCATATACATCACCATCTTGAGCTAGATGAAAATAATAAAGATTTAAAAATTGTTGAATACCTGGAATGTTAAGAATATTATTGGTATATAATGGATTTTTACGATCAGTATCATCTGAATTACATGTTCTAATAAACCCTGATTCAAGATCATCTTCGGTTACTTTATATAAAGCTTCGATACGACGCGAACACATATTTCTTTTTGGATTGATTGCTGTTAAAATAGCGCTAATAATATTGAGTATTCTAATATAATGACTAGCAACTCTTAAACAAAGATCTTTTTTAGTATATTTACTTTCTTCATTTGATATAGAAGATTTATAATTATTACTATTCATATTATTTTCAAATCTTTTTTGGCTATTTTTACGACGTTTACCTACATAAATTGCTTCTGATATGGCAGCCACTTCAACTTTTTTAAATCTTTTTTCTAATTCGGAACCTAAAAAGATAGCATATTCATTACATATTTCAGGATTTTGTAAACTGGTTAAATCATACCCCCCTTCATCCATATTTTCTTCATTTATTTTGACTAATGATGTAACTATTTGGTTTATTTTACCATCAAACTCAGCTACTTGCTCTTCAAAAGATTTCCCTTTAAACCAAGCTAACATATTTTATGTTTACTAATTTATATTTATTAGAAGAAAGTTTTATAAAAATAATTTATACCTAGAAAATAATTTAATATTTAATTTATTTAATTTATTTAATTTATTTAATTTATAAAAAATAAAATCAAATCAAAAAGGTGTTAAGAGAATAATGGTGAAAATAGTGGATGAATGAAAATAAAAATAATGATAGGTTAGATCGAAAATAATTTAACTTTACTTGTTTTAGTAGGAACACATAAGTAACTACAAAAATCAGTATAGTTTATACCATCACTATCTTTTTTTCTATAATTTCTATCAGCTATATGAGGAAAATATATTTTTTGATTAGAAGCATCTTTATCTATAACATCTAAAACTCCTGGTTTATGACTCCATGTTCCATCTTTATTTTGTCTATAAAAATGATATGTATTTCCAGGGTCAACGACTAAAGCACCTTTATAGCTACCAGGAGGACATTTATCAAAAAATTTAGTCTCCACAATTGAGGGATTATCCGATTTGACCTTTTTAACCATTGTTGGGCATGTATATTCTCTTTCTTTATATTGTAGAGTACCGTTTTTTAAGAGTTCAGAGAAATCACCTGGTTGAGGTTTTAATCTACCACATTTAGATTGTTGATTTTTTTTAGTGTATTGATTGCATTTTTCGGAAACTGGTTTAATGTGATTATTAAGAAAATATGTATAGCAATTATGAGAATTCTTCAAATCAGTATCATTATTCCATAATTCTGGTTCATAAGCCAATTCAAAGGTATTTAAAAAAGAATTTACTAATTTACCACAATCTTGATGTTTATCACAAAAATCAGTCCCTGGTTTAACAGGTTTAGTACATTTTTTACCATCTTTATAATTGACAAAAACTGTATCTTTTACATCATAATCAATACACATACATGTTTTCCCACCACCTACAATATCAGGATTAATATTTAAACTATTTTTCTTATTGGTGTTATTCATTTTTTTAGTTTTATGTTCTCTTTTTATTTTATTTATATCTTTTTTTTTATAATGCCTTACTTTTTTAGAAAGATTATTTATTTTGGTTTTTGTTTTAGTTCTATTCATATTTTTAATTTTTAAAATATTAAAATAAAGAATATTGTTTCTTTAATCTATTTTTGAGAAAAAAAACAATTATTATTTTCTAAATTATAAAGATATAGTAAATTATTTATTCATTTATTAATTTATTGATAAAAAAATGAGTTCTAATATAAATCCAAAAAAACTCTTGGAGAATTACAAAGATTATTGTTCCAATGTTAATAAAAATAGAATCCATATTGTCTATTTTAAAGTATTATTGAAACATAATAAAAAGGAATCAGATTCTGATATCATAGAGATAAGTAGTGATGATTATGAAAAAGTATTAGATATAATCCAAACTTATGATTTTTATAAATTTTTTGAAAATAATTTAATTATTGTTGAAAATTATAACATTGAATTCTTAGTCAACCCTAAAGGAGAATATTTTATTAAACTAGAATTGCTATTTCCTGAATTAGGATCATTACTAGAATATAAAAACAGTACATGTATTTGTACTGGATGTAATGAACCAATTTTAAGTTATACAGATTTTTTATGTAATAATCATTTAAATTCTGATATTATCGATAATTTTGATCAAATTAATACATATTTTTACATTAGATCAAAAGAATTAGAAGAAATATATAATTCATATAAAAAACAAACAGATATTAATAATTATTTAATTGAAAAAGAAACACAAAATGATTGTGGGATGTTTGCTTTAAATGAACTAAGATTAAATGGTGTTACATGCTATTTAAAATTAAGTAAAGAAATAGATGATTTAATTGAAATTGATCTAACTTCCATGATCAATAATTTAGATTGTATGATTATGAATGAACATTTTTGTTTTGATGATAATTCAATCATTAGTGATAATATGAATGAAGATATTGATGAATATATTGATGAAGACTTAGGCGATATTATTGATAATTCTTTTTTTCAAGACGGTGAAGACGGTGAAGATGAAAAAAAAGGTGATGATATTATTGATTCAAATAATATACCTGAATACCAATATAGTATTGAAAATAAAGAAAAAGAATATGGAAATGGGATGGAATCAGATTGTTCAGGTTCAGGTACAGATATAGATACTGATGATACTTCTGACGATGATAATGATATAGAAATCGGTATGAAAGAATTAGATAATATTTTAAATAATATTAAACTAATGAAAAAAGAATATTCGACGGTATAATAATTATTTTATTTGTTGAATTTTTGAATATAATAATTTAAGAGCTAATTGATAATCTTCATTAATATTCAAAGGTATTTTTGATTTTGATAAATAAGAATCAATTGTTTGTACAGGGTTTAATTGTCCATATCTCATTAAATATGCTATAATTATGACAGGTGCTTTTCTATTTCCATTTGGATCATAAATAACCATTGATTCTCCTTTAAGAATAATATTATGTAATTGCTCAGTAATGTCAATTAAATATTTATGTAATTTTTGATGATTAGTTTTTTTTATTTCTTTTTTAATAGATTCTATATAATTTTCAGCATTTTCAAAAAAATTAAGCTCTTTTTCACAATCAAGAATTTTATCTATTCTTTTTTGTTTTAAAAATTTTTCATTAAATGTCTTTGAATTACTTATCCAAATTCCAGGAAAAAATTCAATTAAATATGATATATCATTACTCATATTTTATATTTTATATTTTACTATATTTTATCTATCATATATAGAAAATATTATATGAATCATAACGAATAATAAAAAAGTAAAGAAAAAATAAAAAGGGAAGGAAAGGGAAAGAGAAAATATAAATAAATTTTTACATTATACTACATCCGGGGAATGCCGGCATATCACCTCTTAAAGAAAGTCTATCATCCGTAGTAAATTTTAATTTATCAAACATCCCAGCATCTTTGTAATCATTTGATGAATATACATCATTCATCCCACCACCACTTTTTTTCTTTAGTGTTTTTTTCTTCAAATCTGTATAACCCTCTTTTTTATTTTTTTTATTTTCTTTATTTTTATATTTATTTTCTTTCTGTTTTTGACTATTGGTCATTTCAATATAGTTTAATATTTAATTTATAATCAAGAAAAAATAATTATAAAATGATATAAGAAAAAATCATAAAACGGTTTAAGAAAAAATTGAACCTTATATATTTGTATATTTTGTAATTGGTTTTTAATTATAATTAACAATCTAAGATAATTTGTCATGAGTGACGATGAAGAACCAGAATTTAATAATATTTCTCTTACTCAAGAGAGAAAAATAAATGAAGAAGATGATATTTGGGCTGTTTTTGAACAAGCCAGGGGTGAAAGTAGTTTTAAAAATAAAAAAAGTATAAATAATGAAACTGGAATTGAAACTGAAACTGAAACTAAAACAAAAACAACTACATCATTCGTAGAAGATAATAAAGAAAAGAAAAAATCTGATTTGAATTTAAATAATCCACAATGTCTTAATTGTCCAGGAATTGATTTAGTCCAGACTGATGGTCAATATGTTTGTCCTTCTTGTTATATGGTTAATGATAACGTTATTGATGAATCACCAGAATGGCGATATTATGGTGCTGATGATAACAAAAGTGTCAATCCAACTCGCTGCGGGGTTCCAACCAGTGATTTTTATTCAGAAGCTAGTTTAGGTTCTAATATTTCATTGGGAGGAACTAGTTCTTATGAAATGTGGAGGGTTGCTTGGTATCACAATTGTAATATTATGAATTACAAAGAACGTAATTTTCATGAATATATTAATTTGATGAATAATTATGCATCGCAAGCTGATATTCCAGGTTGCGTAATTAAAGAAGCTGAAAATATTTATAAAGCAATTATTGATTATCGTGCTTCAGTTGGACTTCATGAATTTCGTCATCCTACACGTGAAGCAGTTTTAGCTTCTTGTATTTTAGAAGCATCTCGAATGAATGATTGCCCACGTAGTGCTGCTGAAATGGCTGAAATATTTCATATTGACCGTTCAGTTTTTGTTACAGGTCATAAAGAATTTAAAAAATATTGGGATGTTGTTCTTAGACAAAATCAAAATATTATGAATGAAGATACTAAGTTGTCGATTCCATCTGATTATATTAATCGATTTTGTTCTAGATTGAACCTTGGTAATGATTTTAGAAAGGTATGTCGACAAATTTGTGATAATATTAGTGAAAAAAATATTGTTCCTAAGTATGTTGCTGTATCAATTGTAGCAGGGGTTATTTATTTGGTAAATAACTTATTTAATATTGGATTGAAAAAAAGACAAATCTCTAAAGTCTGCGACAATGTCTCTGAAGCTACTATACATAAGTGTTATTTAGATCTTAATAACAGTTTGGAACATATCGTTCCTAAATATGTTCTTGACGAAGTTATTAAGAATATTCAGCAGCAACAACAACAAAAAAAATAAAATTAAATATTTAATTATTATTTTAACCTTCCACAGTCATATAACCATTTTGATTTTGATTTTCATTATTTGAAGTAATACCACTACTAATATTACCATTACTTACATTTTTTTTACCTCTTGAAATTAATTTTTTTTTATCATTATTATTTCTCCAATCTATTTGTAAAGTAATTGAAGAATTTAAATGATAGTTATCATTAAAAACTCTTAAAATATCACCTATAATTTCACCAACATTAAATGTAACTACACTTAATTTGTATAACTCTTTGCTACCAATCTTTAGTTTAATTAATAGTACTTCTATATTCTCATTATTAACTTTGGTATTATAAATATTTAATATACTAATTATGTTTCCTTCATTTTTTATTTCATATGTACGAGAATTATATCCACCATATTGTTTAGTTTTTTTCTTTCTAGAAATTTTTTTTTTATGGTTATTTATTTTTCTATTTCTACTCCTCAACTTATTTTTAATTTGTGTTTTTTTCATTTTATATTTATTCTATTTTACTATATTCTAATAAAAAAATGTATCATTTATTTGATTAAAAAAATAAAGAAAAGAAAAAATGTCGTTTAAAGTAAAATTATTTTTTGTCTTATTAAATAAAATGCTAAATAATTCGATTACAATTGGCTTAGCTGTCATAAGCTTAGTTTGTATATATTTAATATGGGAAAATTTTAGACAATCTGCTAAACTCAGATATCTAGAATCCTCAATACATGAAACAATTCAAACAGTTCAAGGTTTAGTTAATAACTCTTTAGCTTTACCACCTTTACCTAGAAATGAAGCCAACCATAATTATCACCCTGAACCAGTCAGAGGTAATATTAATCCTTCGGTTATGAGAAACAATCAAGTACCTGTTCCAGTACAAGCACCCGTTACTTCACAACAATTATCCTCATCAGAAAAGAAAGCAATGGAAAAATTATCAGAAGATATTGATTTAGAATCAGTTACAGAAGAAGTAGATCATGACATACAAGAATTAGAACCATTAGAAATGACAGAAGAATTAAAAAATCAAATTGATAATTTACAATTTACAGAACCAGACGAATCAGATGAAGAAGAAGATTTAGATGAAGTCCAAGATTTAGATCATATTGACATCGAAGAATTTGATGAAGCTGTAACTGATAATAATTTAGAAGATATGGGTGAAGTAGAATTAAAAGATGAAATTGATAATAATGTTGAGGTTAAAGAAGTTAAAGAGGTTAAAGAAGTTAAAGAGGTTAAAGAAGTTAAAGAGGTTAAAGAAGTTAAAGAAGAGGAAACAGAAAACTATATTAAAAACCCTGATCTTTTAAATGAAATGTCTCTTAAGGAACTTAGAGAAATCGCTGAAAAGCATAACTTAGGTCATAGAGGAACCAAAGAACAATTAATTACAAAAATTAAAAGAAATATTAACATGAATTCAATTTAGGTACCATAAATAAATTAAAATATATCGGTTTTGATATCTAGAACAGGTAATTTTTTGATTAAAAATTCTACTTTATTTTTCGAAAAAGATATAATATCATTAAGTTCTTTTTGAATCCGACTTTCATTTTCTTTTTTGTTTTCTAAAAACCCCTTAATTTTAGTTTTGTATTCTTTTTGATTACCACCATCATCATTAATAATTTGTGAATAGTTTTCTAAATTATTTTTAATCTGCATTGTAATGTTTTCTACAAATGAGTCTGGAGCTTTTACAACATGATATTTTAATTTGAATATTTTAATATCATTTTCATCTGTATCACTAATAATCTCTTTCGCATATATATTTTGTTTTGATTCATCATCAAAAGTATTATTAACTTGATTATAGTACTTTGTATAGATATGTTTTTTATTAATCAATTTATAGAATTTTTGTCTAATTTTTTCAAACTTCTTAATATCATCCTTAGTAATATCTGTACCTAATTCAATTAGATCAGATTGTAATATTTTAATATCACCAGATAAAATATTCAATTGACGATTAATATTTTTTAATTCATCTTGTACAGTAATATATTCGGGAGGTGTTAATTTAATTAAATAATTCTCCTTAAAATCTTTATCATTTAAAATATCACTTACACTTTCTCTTGTTTTTTTCCCTTTTAATTCTTTAGGTAATGGGGGTCTCTTAATTAAATAAATATTACCATCATGATCTCTTCTGATTGAATATTTTTGATTAGATGCTGAATAAATAGCTTGAAAATATTTTAAATATGCTTGGTATTCATCCGAGTTATAATTATCAAGGTACATATTTACTTTAATATCAATATCATCTTGATTCATTTTAATAATCATTTCTTGATCTTCTTCAATTGTTAATTCTGGATGTACCCATGATTGGGGTTCTTGTAATTCTTCTATTTGTTTATCATAATGTTCATCATCTACATCTTGTGCTTCTTCACCTGGGTTATTTTGATTCCCTGTTTCTTCAATTTGTTGATTAACATTTAAATCATCTAAATCAAGACCTTCTAGGTTAGAAAAATTAGCACCACCAGTTTGCGTTTGTATTGCTGGTGGATGTAATACATCTAGACTAATATTTCCGCTATTACCTTCTTGACCTTCTAAAAGAATAGATGTATCTAATTGGTTTCTAGGTATAGGTATATCAGTTGGTAATGGTGTTGATATTGATGATGTTGTTTGATGTGTTTGTTGACCACCTCCTTCTTTTTCTAAAGTAATACTATCAAATAATTGGGGATCTTCTGTAATCCCTCCTCCTGACATATTATTACTACTTTCGAATTCACTCATTTCATCAAATTTTTGATCCATCTTCATTTTCATTTCTGCTTCCGCAAATGCTCCCATATTATTACCTCCAGATTGTATATCTGAATCTTGAACAGGTAAATCAAATAAATTATGATCTTGTAAATCAACTATTTTTTCGTGATATGACATCCTTTATCATCTTCTTTAGAAAAAAAGAAAAATATTTTCTCCCCAAAAGTTAAAAAGCTAAAAGAAAAATAGAAAATAGATCATGAATAAAAGAGGTAATCAAACAAAAAAAAATAATAAAAAATATAAAAAGAGATCCAGTAATTTTCGTAATCATAAAGGTGGATCTGTTAATAAACTTACAAAAAATACTGTTCCAGAATTATATGATTTAGATGAAGAGGAAGATCAAATATTAAAAGATTTTCAGAATATGGAAAATCGTTTAAAAAATCTGAAACATATACAAAAATTTCAAGAAGTTAAAAATATAGGACCTACTGGGGAAGTTGAAAAAAAAGTTCTTAAAAGTCATCCTGATAAAAAACCAAGAAAAACTTTTAGTGGTTGTACTGTGAAAACAAAGACTACATTATATGAAAATTTACAAGAATCCGGTAAGCAAAATGAATATCTTGAAGTAAAAAAAATATATAGAAAATGTCCAAAATAAAATTGATATTATCTATGTTATTTATTATTTTTTTTGTTAATATATTTGAATATTGATATATGAATCTGAATATTAATATGGATAATAATTCTATTTCTAGTAACACAATTAATCAAAATAATACAAATGATCAATATAATGAGAGTAATCAAATGAATGATAAAGGATTTACATTATGTAAATTTTGTAATGTTAAATTATCATATGGAATGGATTCAAATTCTATGTTACATTGTCAAGATTGTCATAATGTATGGGATGGGTTTGCTCAATGTAGATGTGATTTATGGTTATATGAAATGAAATGAAATGAATAAATAAATTAAATAAATATAATATATTATAAAAAATAAATACTAAAATAAATAATAAATAATAAAACAAATTAATAATAAAAAAATATTATGCCTGTTAAAATTGATTTTAAATATAAATATCCTTTATCTGCTAGAAGAATAGAATCTTCTAATGTAAAGGACAAATATCATGATAGAATACCTGTTATAATAACAAAAAATCCTAGTTCTCAGATAAATAGTATATTGAAAACTAAATATCTTTTTCCAATTGAATTTACAATTCCTCAATTATTATGCGTGATTCGACAAAAAGTTTCATTGAAACCTGAAGAAGCCATAAATATTTTTATACAAACACCTGATGAAAAAGAAGTAATACCTTCCTATTCCGCATCTTTGGCTTCTTTATATAAAGATTATGTAGAATCTTTCAGAACACATCCTAATTATGATGGATATTTATATGTAATTTATTCAAGTGAAAATACATTTGGTTAAAATCAAAAATCATGATGAAGATATATAAGTGTATAAGTGTATAAGTGTATTAATATATTATAATTCAAAAAATAGTAATTTTTTTTACTTTCAAATATGCTTAAATTTGATGAAGATATTGAAAATAATCATACTGAAGAATCAATTGAATATTATCAAAATAAAAATAACAATTTAACTAAATGGACATCCCGTATTATTAATTTTTTGAAAAATAGTTTAACTCTTAATAATTTACAATCTAATGTAAATACGAGTAATATTAAACTCGATGTTTAGAGCAGTTCGTATTTAAAGTGACAATATTTTATTATAATATAAAGATTTTTAGAAAAGATCCCATCTAAAAATTGATTATATTACAATAAAATAATATATATTAATTACAACTTGACATCATCATGGAAGGTTACAAAGCGATCGAGGAGGTGCCCTATCAAATGCTGGCACACGGTTTTACGGCAGAGTTTGCACGTGAGTTTTCGCGTGTTATTGATCTTGCCGCAGAAAGCGAAGATGAAACAGAGCGGGCTATTCGACTTAAGGTTGAAAAGTTGCTGGCTCTTCGGATTGAGGCAGAACAAGAGCGTGCTCTTCGGGCTGGGGGAAAAAAGGCACTTTTGCCTAAAACCCCTACTAGCCAGGATGGCATCGAGCATTATCTCAGTCAGATGGCTATCTTACTGGAGAGTGCTTCGACTAGCGATGAACAACTTAAGTGTAGTAACGGTCTTCCTCTTGTGATGGATAACAGTACTAAACGTTATAAGATTGCTCCAAGTGCTGCCACTGTCTTGCGATTTCAGTTATTAGGGTCTCAACAACCCGTCCCCAAGCTGAACCTTTTGGCGTCCCCCCTTTTTCAACAGCGCACAGCTGCTGCGAAGGCGAGGATGGCTCAAGGAATATCGTAAGTAATACGGTGTTGTTGGAGAATACGCATTATTATGTGTAAATTCCAGCTCATTTTTTTCTATTTTTTTTATAATTTTATATTTTTTCTAATATTATTATAAATTTTAATTATAATGACAGGTGAACAAGAAACTAATTTAAATAGTCAAAAATTATTAACATTAAAACAATTTCATAAGAGAATTATGAAAGAACGTTTTATTAATAATCAGGCATCAGTTTACTATAGTTCTCAAAATTCAAAATTTGTAATTCCAGGAATACTAATTACAGGTGTTAGTAGTGTAGCTAGTTTTATAGCGACAAGTGATATAGCAAGTGATACATTAAAAAGATCATTCAGTATTGGTGTTGGTATATTAACAGCTGGTGCCACAATTCTTCAAAGTATTTCTAGTAGTTTTGGATTTCAAACAAGAGCAGATAATTTTCAAAAAGCAGCGGATTCATATGATACATTATTAACAAAAATAGAATTCGAAATATGTAATCCAAATGAAGATTTTAATGAATTTTGTAATGAACTAGAATCATCTATTTTAGATATTAAAAATGATTGTAAATATTTACCTCCTTTATTTATTAATAAATTATGGGAAGAACATAAGGAAGAGTATTTGAGTGAATTTGAAAAAATGTCATTAAATTTTGACTCAAGTAATCAAAATCAAAATCAAAATCAAAACCTAAATCAAGTATCAACTGAGAAAAGTATTAATAATAATTTAATAACAATAATTGATATACCAGATGAAAAAAATAATGATAAAAATAATGATTAAAAATGCTTATTTAATTTTCTAAATATTTTATATATAAATTATAAAGATAATGTCTAATAATTTTGAATATGTATTTAATAATACATATAAATCAATAACAAAAAAAAAGGTATCTAGAAAGAGATCTTTGAGTAAAAAAAATGATAGATTATTTAATAATACTAATAATAATTTCAAGAATCTATATAATTTTTATTCAAAGTATGATTATGAAAATATAGTTAAAATATATGAAAAAATGAACCATATAATTATTGATTCTACTGGTAATGAACAAAAAAAATGGAATTATACTGGTGGTCTATTATTATATAATGTAAATTATTTTTTAATTTATAGATTATATAAAATTATACTTCAAGGAGATATTGGTATATATGATTTCATTAATAAAGTAAATAAAACAATAAAATTTATAAAAACTGATACTGATATACCTATATATATACAAGATAAAATAGATCCAGTGATACAATTTAAAAATAATAATATTGTTGGAGATAATATTATTTTTGATAAATATAAATTATACCCTTTAACTAATAATATTTATTTATCATCTTTTGTAATTAAAAGTATAGACATATTAAATAGATATTTTAAACATATATCAACTGAATATGATGTATTAAATTTTGGATTTTATGTTCCAAATGAAGATAAAACAGGGGATTATGTTAAATCTAAAAATGAAACAGAAATTCTAATTAAATTGGATATTGATAATATGGTAAAAACAATTAATAATTATCGAGAAGAAAAAACAATTAATAATTTTGAAATTAAATATCAAATGGAAAATGAAAATGAAAATGATAAAAAAAATTTGAAAGACAGTAAAAATTTTAGAATTATGTTTAATAAATTGAATTTCATTATTACATATGGATATTATTTTACATACGATACTAAAAAAATATTAAAATACATTGATGAAAAATTATTAGAAGGTGGAAATTTAATATTTACAGCTAATATGGATACTCCTATTAAATCATCAATAACAAAAGAATTATTAATTCGCTTTAAAAAATCAATAATAACAAAAGCAACATTAGAAGACCCATTCAATTGGGTTTTTATTGGAAAAGGTTATATAAGTTCTTTTAAAAAAAATTCTAATCAAGAAAACATTGATAATTTTATTGATTATACTTTTATTAAATCATGTATAAATTTTAATAATTTTTTTAACAATCTTGATAAGATTTCTAAATTAGAAGGTTCAACATTAATTAATGAAATAAATAAAAAATATGTAGAAATATATAAATGGTGTATTAATAATAATATTGAAGCAATAAATTTATTTTCTGATTCCAATAAAGAACCTAAATTAATAGATTCCAAAGATATAGTTAATAAATTCTTTCCACATCAAATTGGTGTTGATAAAAATCAATTGAAAGTGTTTGATATAAGTATCTATAGTATTACTCTTCCACATGAAGCTAATAGAATAAGTTTAACCATTAAAGATCTATTTAAAATAAAATTTAAATATTATAATAATATAGTAATCACAGATGGTACATCAAACGTAGGTGGTAATACACTAAGTTTTAGTACATATTTTAGTAAAGTTAATAGTATAGAATACAATCATGATACTTTTGAAGGTTTAAAACATAATTGCGAAAATGTATATAATAGAAAAAATATAAAATTTTACGAAGGTGATTGTACAAAAATAATACCTATGTTAAAGCAAGATGTAATATTTATTGACCCACCATGGAATGGTTTATTTTATAAAGCATATGATAAATTACATCTTGAATTGTCAAACAATGATGTGTTTGACATTTTATCTAATTGGTTTGAAAATAAAAAAGCTAAAATATATTGTTTAAAATGCCCATCAAATTTTGATTTCGATCCATTTATTAATAAATTTGAAAATATATATATACAAAAACAAAAAAAATGGAATGTTATTTATATACTTGATATAAAATAGACACATAACATGATATTAAAAATTGATTCTTTGTTTTATTATTTAATTTTAGTATTAATACTTAATATGATTTCTGTATTACATGATGACTATTCAAATCTAAACGAATTATTTGATGACATTTATAAAGAAAAAAAATCAAAGAATTTATATGTGTCACACAATAATCATTATAGTAAAGAATTAACTACAAATAATAAAGAAAATATACAAAAACTTATTCAAAATACAACAAAAATAGTAAGAGATAATAATTTTAATATTAAGCCTTCTAAATATTATATCGAATTTCATAAATATTTTGTAAATGGTAAAACAAAACCATTGTTTGATTATCATTGTGATGATTATGGTATTGTTTCATATAAAACTGTTACATGTATATATTATTTAACAAAAAATAATACAATTGAAGGTGGTGACCTAGAATTCAAAAATCAAACCATTATCAATGTTGAATCTAATATGATGATTATTTTCAATGGTGACCTAGAACATAGAGTAACCAATATGAATGGTATTGGAGAACGTAAATGTATTGTTATACAATTCAAAAGGATTAAATGATAAAATTAAATATTTTGATGAAGTTTTTTGATATTACTTTTTTCTTAAAAAGTATTTTTTTGATATTACTTTTTCTAAAAAAGTATTTTTGTGCTCAACCTCAAGTCTAACAAAAAAAAATTGAACGCGTTTAAAAAATAATATAAGTAATTCGTAATAATATTAATTATACAAATCAACTAATTAAATTGAAATGACCACTAATTCAGTTATTGACGGCACTAAAATCGATCTCTCTAAAATCACTTTTGGCAAAATTACTCGACTTCCTAATGGGTCTAAATCCGTTCGTATTTCTTATGACAATGGACCATTTACTATTCAAACTCCTATGCTTAATATTCCTTGGGGTGTAAATCCTCCTTATTCTGAAAAAGATAATAAGAATAAAGATGAAGATGATGCTCCTGTTCAACGTGGACAAGAAGGTAAAGCAAAGATTAGTAAATGGAGTCTACAAATGTCATTCAAGGGTTGTGAAGGTAAAGATAAAGAATCACAACGTGTAAAGAAATTTCTTGAAAACATGAAAGCATTTGATCAACTTTGTCTTGATGAAATTGTTAAACGTCGACAAGAATGGTTTGATGATGATAAGAAGATGAGCAAAGAAACTGCCGAAGCTATTTATGATCGCCTTCTTCGTCGTTCAGTTAAAGAACGTGTTAACAAGACAACAAAGGAATCATACCCTCCGTGTATCGAACCAAAAGTAAATTGTGTTGATGGAGAGTTCCAATGTAATTGTTTTACAATGAATCGTGAAAAATACGATAAACCCATGGATAAGATTTCCCTTCGTGGATCGGTAGGTGAAGGTATTATTCGTCTTACCAATTTCTATATCCAACAAACAAGTTGTGGTCCCACATGGACTCTTATGCGTCTTCGTGCTGATGAATCAGCAGCTCTTAGCGACTTCGGTTTTATTGATGTCGATGAAGAAGAAGCTGAAAACAACAAAACAAAGTCTTCGGTTCAAATTGATTCTGATGACGAATCTTCTGATGAAGAAAAACCAGCAGCAGGTGATGCTGAAGATACTTCTGAAGAGGAAGAAGAAGAGCCAGAACCAGAACCGGAACCAGTTGTAAAGAAAGGCAAGAGTAAGACTACCGCAGCCGCTACTACAACACGTCCTAAGAAGGCTTAAAATACTTAAGTAGTATAATAATACTCAAATATAAAATATAAAAAATTTTAAATTTTTGAACACAAAAAATTATTTTTTTTATTTTATTATAATTTAAGTTATTTTTTTATTTTTTTTGTTATAATTTTATCGGTCAGGTCCTATAAAATCAAAAAGAAATTGAATCTAAATAATTAAATATGATTTAAGCTGAAATTATAATAATAATTTAGATGACTAAAAAGGATAAATCTATTGAACCTATTAATTCTATTAATTCTATTATGCCTAATATTAAAATTCCTGAAGGTGATACTCGTAAAAAGGTTGAAAAGAAAATTAAGGAAGTAAAAGAAAAGAAAGTTAAAGAAATTAAAGAAGAAAAACAAGTTAAGAAAGAAAAGGTAGTGAAGGAAAAAAAGGACAAAGTCACTAAAAATGATAGTGAAGATTTAACACCTGTTAATGTATTACCTTTATCTGAAACAGAAAAAGAAGAAGTTAAAGAAAATCCTAATGTCGTTTTAAAAGATACTGATATTGATAATAATGAGATTGATAGTAATGATATTGATAATAATAATGAAAATCAATATGATAAAAAACAAAAAGAAAAGAAGGAAAAAATACCCAAAGAAAAGAAGGAAAAGAAGGAAAAAGAACCAAAGATAAAAAAATCAGATAAGAAAAATGAAATATCTGAATCTAAGTCTCAAACTCAATTGTCTCTAAGTATTATTCCTTCTGAAAATGAATCAACTATTACTGATACAACACAACCAACAACTAATGATGAATCAATACAACCTATTGAGGCAGAGAAACCACTACCAAAAAAACGTGGTCGTCGCCCTAATCTAAAACCCGATGGTACACCTGTTAAACAACCACCTGTTCCAGGTGAACAAGTTACTAAAAAGAAAGGTAAAAATCCTAAAGAGTCTTATGGTTTGAATGAAAATTTCGAAGAAGATGATCCATTCTTTAATCAACAAGAACCTGAACAACCATGTGTTGAAATTCCTATTATTCGGTTAAATGTAACAGCAGCTGATATTCGTAAGATTAAAGATCCTAATTTCAACCCAGAAGAAGGTGATACTGATCTTAATATTCCAAGTGCTTATACAGGTAATGATGGGTTTAGTTATTTTCAAAGTAATAATAATGCCAATGCCAAAGAAATTCCTCAAAGCATTACTAATAATGATATTCAACAACTTCGTGTAAATCGTGATAAAGAATTAGAAAATGCTGAAACTTCAAGCAATGATTCTAAATTACTTTGTCAGTATATTGAACATAACAAAAAAGGAACATGGCCAGAGAAATCTAATTACGATTGTATGTGGTGTCGTTATCCATTTGATAATACACCTTGGGCTATTCCTTACCGTTTAACATACGATAATAAATTCGAAGTCTTTGGTAATTTCTGTAGCCCTAATTGTGCTGCGGCTTACATTTTTGATCGGTTTGACGATGATGATATGTGGGATCGTTATGCTTTGCTCAATATGTTATACCAAAAGGTATATGATCAACCGGGGGCTATTGTTAAATCGGCACCAGATGTTCTATTTCTAAAGAAACTTGGTGGTGTTCTAACAATTGAAGAATATCGTGAAATTAGTAGCAATGTTAATAAGAATTATTACATTAAAATGCCTCCAATGGTTTCAATTATTCCTTCAGTTGAAGAGCTTCAACAAACATCTTTGTTTAATGAAAACCCCAATCGTGAACATCTTAACAAAGAATTAATGATGAAAGCCAATGAAGAATTACGTCTTCGTCGTACTAAACCTATTTACGATGACACTAACACACTTGACAATTACTTTCATATTTCATAATATATATATATGAATAAAACAAAGTCATTTTTATAATTAAATAATTATTTTTTTTCTATTTTATCGTTTAATATGATATTATTATATATACATTATATATACATTATATATAATATATAATATAATTATAATCTATAATGAAATTAATTGCTATAACTATATGTGTTAATTATGATGATATTTTAGCACATATGCTTCAACAAAATTCTAAATTTCTAGATAAATGGTTTATAATAACTACACCAGATGATATAAAAACAATCAATCTAATAAAAAATTTTGGTAATGAAAATATACAAATATTGATATATAATGATTTTTACAAAAATAATGTAAAATTAAACAAGGGTGGAGGTTTATTGTTTGCTCAACAATATATTGAAAAAAATTACTCTTCTTCTAATATATTGGTTTTAGATGCTGATGTATATTTACCTAATAATTTTGCGGATAAACTACCAGAATCTTTAGAAGATGAAGTTCTTTATGGAGTACAACGTACAGATTATTGGACATTAAAAGATTTTATAAATGAAACAAACCCTCATCATTGGAAAAAAGCTTTTTTCCAAGGATATTTTCAATTATATAAACAAAATAAAAAATACATGTATACAAGCTCATTTAATTGTGCTGTATGTGATGATGTTTTTAGAGACAAATTTAAAAAAAAAATTATGTTGGATATTTGCGTAAAACATTTAGGTCAAAATGGTCCTAATTGGAATGGGCGTAATTATTCAAAAGGAATTTTTTAAGAATAATTACTATCATATTTTATAACCAAACCTGATACTTTTCAAAGATAAAAGATAAAAGATAAAATTTAAAATTTAAACATTTTTTTTTATAAATCCTTTATTTTTTATTATAAAAAATTATTAAATAAAAATGACTAATCGGAAGGCACCTTCTATTTAAAAAATGTTGAAATTGGGATAGTTAGTTTTTATCTCCTAAAATGATTGTTAATTAAAAATGTTGAAATTGGGATAGTTAGGTTTTATCTCCTAAAATGATTGTCAAGTTAAAATGACAGATTTAAAGGCTCTTTGGTTTTTAAAAATGTTGAAATTGGGATAGTTAGTTTTTATCTCCTAA